>Ga0163111_10000182_pt1 | contig 37056 bp, 33 predicted proteins | sample CRUFie1St18metaG_FD_109645 | JGI IMG/M metagenome (GOLD analysis project Ga0163111, IMG submission 109645) | Marine microbial communities from the Costa Rica Dome - CRUD Field 142mm St18 metaG | ecosystem: Environmental > Aquatic > Marine > Oceanic > Photic zone | place: Costa Rica: the Eastern...
ATATCAAATTTAGAAAAAGAAAAAAAAATATCAAAAGATTTTGAACGTGATTATACTATCGAAATACAAGAACTTACTGATAAATATATTAAATTATCAGATGAAATCATTGCATTAAAAATAAAAGAAATAAGCGAAGTTTAGTTTTGAATCACATAGCATTTATAATGGATGGTAATGGGAGATGGGCAACAAAGCAGGGAAAATCTCGCGACTATGGTCATAAAATTGGTGCATCAAAAGTTTACTATATTTATAAAAATTGCATTGATCTAGGTTTCAAGACTGTTTCTTTTTTTGCCATGAGCAGTGAAAATATGTCCAGAGCTGATAGTGAAACTAAAAATATATCTTCACTTTTAGATTTTTCAATAAATAATCATTTTCAAGATCTTATAAAAAATAAAATTAAATTTAATATTATTGGTAATACGAAACCCTTGCCAATGAATGTAAAAGAAACTATCCGTAATGCAGAATCAGCTACATCTAGTTTTTCAAAGTATAAAATGAATATCGCTTATAATTATGGCGGCAAGTGGGATATTGTTAATGCTGTAAACAAAGCAATAACTAATAATGAGAAAATAACTCCAGAAGTAATTGATAAATATTTATCAACGCAATTTGATTATCCTGATTTGATTGTACGAACAGGTGGTTATAAAAGACTAAGTAATTTTATGTTATGGCAATCAGCTTATAGTGAGCTGGTATTTTTAGATACCCTTTGGCCAGACTTAACAAAAGATCATATCCAATCAATATTTAATGAGCATGTAAATACAAAAAGAAAATTTGGTATAGTATAAACATGTCAGAAAACTTAATGAGATTTATAACTATTTTAGTGATAGTCTCATTAATAGCTATAATTTTTATCTTTGGCAATAAGTTATCTTATATTGTCGCTAGCTTCTTAATTAGCATTTATGCGTTTTATGAATGGATAAAAATTACATCTAAATCTAGACTATATCTATTATTATTTTTGATTCTTATTACGATAATATATTTTTATCCCTTTATTAATATAAAGTACTTATCTTTATTTATACTCAGTTTATGGTCAGTGTTATTTACTTTAATGTTTTTCTTTACCAATTCTTTGAAATACTTTATTAATAAATTCTCTACTATTATTGGTTTCTTTCTTGTTACATCATTATTTTATTATTTCGTTAACTTTTTTTCGGATAATATGACATTTTCTAATAATATTAATTTACTTGAAAGTAAATACTATCTATTACTATTTATAGTTTTATTATCATCTATAGATATATTTTCTTATTTATCTGGAAAAACATTTGGCTCTATAAAAATATTCCCTAATATAAGTCCAAATAAAACAATTGAAGGTTATCTCGGTGGATATATATCTACGGTATTATTATTTATTGTGCTTTTTGAATTTTTTGGAATACTATGGCAAATTCTTGACCTAATGTACCTGACACTTTTAATATTACTTGCCTTCTTCGGCGATTTGTTTATGAGTATAGTTAAAAGGACTTATGAAATTAAAGATACAGGCAATCTCCTACCTGGCCATGGTGGTTTACTTGATCGGTTAGATAGCTATTTTCCATCCATACCATTATTCTTCCTATGGGTACTAATATGAAATATGTTAGCGTTTTAGGATCAACAGGATCCGTAGGAATTAACTCCCTTTTGGTGATATCGTCTCTTTCTGAAAAATTTAAAATATATGGCCTATCTTGTAATAAAAATATATCACTCTTGCAAAAACAGATTATTTCATATAAGCCAAAATTTGCTGTTATAACTGATAAAAAAACATATGATAATTTTATAAAAAAAAATGGAGATAAATTTCATGACACACATATAATTTTTGGAAATGAAGGTCTTGAATTAATTTCTTCTAACGACAAAGTATCTACTATTGTCGTTGCTATAGTTGGTTTTTCTTGTATCAACCCAGTAATATCTGCCATTAAATCAAATAAAACCATATTAATAGCAAATAAAGAAATTCTTGTCAGCGCAGGTGATATTATTATTTCTATTTTAAATAAATCAAATGCAACTATATTACCTATAGATAGTGAGCATAATGCTCTATTACAAGTTATATTATCTTCAGGACTTCAATATAAAATCAATGATAAAGAGTATTATAAAAACAAAATCAAAAAATTAATTCTGACGGCATCTGGAGGTCCTTTTTATAATTATAAGATTAAGGATTTAAAAAACATATCTCCTTCAGAAGCTATACAACATCCAACATGGAATATGGGTAAGAAAATATCTGTTGATTCAGCTACTATGATGAATAAAGGTCTTGAAATAATCGAAGCAAAAGTAATTTTTAATTTAGAGGTAGATAATATTAATGCTATTGTGCACCGTCAAAGTAAAGTACATGCATTAGTAGAATTTTTTGATGGGACAATAATTGCTCATATGTCACAACCAGATATGAAAATACCTATATCATATGCATTGACTTACCCAGAGAGAATATATAGTCATGATAACTCTGAATATAATTATTCCGACTTAAGTTTCGAAAAACTATCTTTAGAGCAATTTCCATGCTATCGATTATCCAGAAATGTTGCCAAATTAGGGAAAAATTCAGGATTAATTCTTAATGCAGCCAATGAAATTAGTGTAGAATACTTCTTAAAGAAAAAAATATTATTTACAGATATACCTAGAATTATTGAGGATATGTTAGATGGTAGTGAAATTACAAGCCATAACGATATAAACTCTATTCTGGAGAATGATCTAAAGATAAGAAAAGAGACAAAAAAATTAATTAAAAAGAAATATCTATAAATATGGAACTTATAAACAGTATTATTGGATTTATAATAGCTATAGGGATACTCGTCACATTTCATGAATATGGTCATTTTATTGTCGCAAGATTTTGTAATGTAAAAGTTTTGAAGTTCAGTGTAGGTTTTGGAAAACCTATAATTACCAAAAAAGATAAAGATACTGATACTGAGTATTCGATATGTATGATTCCTTTAGGTGGTTATGTACAAATGTTAGAATCTAAAAACCAAGATGGAGATTCTAATAATATTCAAGAAAATGATTTAAAATATTGTTTTGACAAAAAAAATGTTTTTCAAAGATTTGCTATTGTGGCAGCTGGGCCTATATTTAATTTAATTCTGGCTATAATATTTTTTACCTTTACTTATATGAACGGAATTGGTGGAATAAAACCTGCGATTAATATTTCCGATAATACTGAAAAATTTCAAATAATTTCAGTTAACGATACAAATGTTTCTAGATGGCAAGATGTAAGAATTGAGATTCTAAATAATGTCATGAATGAGCAGCCAATATTATTAACTTTATTAAGTAATGATAAAGAAAAAATAGAATACCCAATTACATATAACTCCTCAATACTAAATAGTGAGGGTGATATTATTCAAAATATAGGATTGAATATAAGTTATCCTAATAATGAAGCTATTATTGGAACTGTTACTAACAAAGATAATAATAAAAATATTAAAATAGGGGATAAAATTATTTTTATTAATGAAATATCGATTAACTCCTGGACTGAGTTTGTTCGATTTATTCATTCTAATCCAAATGAATTAATAAAGATTGTAGCTGAACGAGATGACAAAAGAGTAGAGTACGAATCAAAAATCTTATCTAAAAATGGTATTGGATTTTTAGGTGTATCAAAAAAAAATGATTTATCACAATTTGTAAAAGTACGTTATGACTTTAATGACTCATTTTCAAAGGCATTAAATAGCACAACTGATTATACTTTATTAACATTTAAAATGATTGGAAGATTAGTTGTCGGTGATGCCAATGTAAAAAACCTTAGTGGACCATTATCAATTGCACAATTCTCAGGAAGATCATTAGAGATGGGACTATCATATTTTTTATATTTATTGGCAATTTTAAGCGTTAGTCTCGGTGTATTAAATCTTCTACCAATACCTATGCTGGATGGTGGACACCTTGTTTACTATACCTATGAAATCATAACAGGACGAGAGTTACCGCAAACAATTCAAGCTGGGGCACAAATTGCTGGCCTTGCTATTTTGGGAATGATTATGATTATTGCTTTCTATAATGATTTTGTACGTATATTTTCATGAAAAAAATTCTAATTTATTTATCCTTCACCCTATTTCTACCAATCTTTTCATTAGCTGATGGCAAAATAGCAAATTATTTAGTTATAGAGGGTAACTCAAGGGTTTCAGCAGAAGAAATAATTGAATATTCTGGTTATGAACAAGGGAAAATATATACAAATGAGGAAATTTCATTATCAATAAAAAATCTTTTTTCAACTGATCTTTTTACAGATATAAAAATTAAATTAGAAAACGAAACTCTTTATATTTCTGTAAAAGAAAGAGCAATAATTTCAAAAATCATTATTGAAGGAAATCAGTTAGTTGAAACTGAACAAATATTAGACTCATTGAAAGCTGTTGGGATATCACAAAGCAAACCCTATAGTAAAAATCTTATAGATAAAGTAAAACAAGAACTTGTTAGGCTTTATTATGATAATGGTAGGTACTCTTCACTAGTAAAAATTGATGAAACTTTTTTAGAATCAAATCTCATGGAGCTATCACTAACTATAGAAGAGGGAGATGCATCTAAAATTAAAGAAATTAAAATCTTAGGCAATAAAAGTTTTTCATCGCGCCAAATAAAATCATTAATAAAGTCAGGTCCAAAATATTGGTTTGAAGTTTGGTCTGATAAAGATGTATACAACAGTACTACACTGGATCAAGATATAGAAGCAATTCAAAACTTTTATTTAGATCGAGGATATGCAAAGTTTGATCTTGTGTCTAAACAAGTTAATTTATCTTCAGATAAAAAAGATATCTTCATTACAATCTCAATCAATGAAGGAGGTCTATTTAAATTCGGAACTATTTCATTGTATGGTTTAGAAGATTTCGATCAAGAAATATTTAAATCTATATTATCAACTAATATTAAGCCCGGTAATTCATTCTCACGAGCTAGACTTGAAGCATCAAAGAGTGGCATTGAATATATTCTAGGGGATAAAGGTTATGCATTTCCACAAATAATCTATAATGCAACATTTAAGGAAGATACTGATTATGTAGATATTAATTTTAGAGTTGATCCAAAAAAACTTTCTTATATTAGAAGGATTAATATTAAAGGAAATACTAAAACAAATGATGAGGTTTATAGAAGAGAGATTAGACAATATGAGTCATCAATATATTCACAAAATAAAATTGATAGATCTAAATTAAGACTTCAAAGATTGAAATTTGTTAATGAAGTAGAAGTTAAAAAAACTATAGTCGATGAAGAGAAAGGTATTATAGATATGGACTTTGTCTTAGAGGAAACTCAATCTGGAGAATTCAAAGTCGGAGCTGGTTATTCAGATAGTTCAGGCGCTATCATAAATGCAACTATTCAACAGGATAATTTCTTGGGCAAAGGAAATAATGTTGCGCTTCAGATAGAAAAAAGCTCCTATAGAAAGCTTTTAAAATATAGTAATACTAATCCTTATTTTACTAAAGATGGTGTATCAAAAACAACAAGTCTTGTATTTTCTGAAACGGATGTGTCTTCTACATCAACAGCCTCATATGTTTCTGATACATTTGCTTATGGCATTAATTATAATATCCCTATTTCAGAAACAAGATCTTATGGCTATGGTGCAGAAGTTAGACTCACCGATTACACAACTACAATAGGATCACCAGCAAATGTTACAAGCTTTCTTGACAAGTATGGTTCAACACATTTTGGCGTTCAGTTGAATGCTTCACTTGTTGAGGATACAAGGAATAGAACTGTATATGCAGAGACGGGGTATAGAGAATCTCTCACAAGCTCAATGTATATTCCACCTGATTTTGATTACTCATATCTCTCTTTAGTATATAGAGGAGAATATAACACCCCTTATACTCTCAATTTCTTAGATATGTTTGATTGGAATACAACATTTAGAATAAAACCACAACTTGGCGTCGGGGTTGGATTACTAGGATCATCATCATTACCATTTCATGATAAATTCTTCGCTGGTGGTGATAGATCTGTTAGGGGATTTGATTCAAATAGTTTGGGGCCACTTCGTAATAATACAACATGTACTGCCAAGACATGCGATGCTATAGGGGGAGACTTTCTAGCTGTTATACAAAATGATTGGGTTTTTCCACCTCCACCATTTTTGGGTGAGGATAAAAGAGCATTTAGAGCTTCGCTATTTATCGATATTGGTAATGTATTTGAAGATGTATCTGATTTTAGTTATAGTGAGTTACGAGGAAGTTATGGTATACAAGCTAACTTTCGAACTCCAGTAGGGGCGGTATCAATAGGATTTGTTGATACATTTAAATCAAAGACTGGTGATGATACAAAACCATTAATATTTACACTTGGAGGTGCTTTCTGATGTTTAAAAAATATTTTATTATAAGTTTATTGTTAATTTTACCTTTAACATCTTTTTCTGAAACTAAAATAGGTATTGTCAAATTAGATATATTATTTCAAGAAATACCTATATATAAAGAGTCTCAAAACAATATAAAAAAAGAATTCGAGCCTAAAGCTAATGAATTAAAAAAAATAGAAGTCAAATGGAATAAATTAAATGATAATTATCTAAAGAATGAGAGAACTCTCTCAAAAAATGATAGACAAAAAAAGATAAAAGAAATAAATTCTATCGAAAAAGAGTTTAGGGAAAAACAGCAAGCACTTCAAGGTGAGCTACAATCAAAACAAAATTCTGAACTTCAAAGAATTAGAGAAATTGTTGAGAAAGCTATTAATAAATATGCTAAAGATGAAGACTACGATATTATACTTAGAGCTGATGGTACAACACTTTTTGCAAAAAAATACATTGATATAACTCAGGATATTATAAATATTCTAAATTAATATGAATCTTGATAGAGAATACACTTGTGCTGATCTCTGCAAAATCTTAGATGCAAAATGTGAAAATTCTAATGATTATATTTTTACTACAATATCGACTCTAACTAATCCTATATCGAAATCACTAGGTTTTGTTTCGTGCGATGAAACCTCACAGGATATTTCTAAATTTTCAGGATTAATTGTCCCTAATAACTTCACAGCTAATACAAAAACATCAGTGCCTTTGTTTAAAACAGATAATGTAATGCATTCATTATCAAACCTTTTAAATATTTCACAAGAGACCTCTGGATATTTTTTGTCAGAAGATTTTTTTAATGTAACCCTAGGAAGTAATGTTTCCATAGGAAAAAACTGCATACTTTATCCAGGTGTTTTTCTTAATCACAATACTATTATCGGAGACAATGTAATTATACATCCAAACGCTGTAATAGGTTCAGATGGTTTTGGACTATACAAAATCAATGATAATTGGGAAAAAATACCCCATATAGGCTCAGTAATTATCGAGAATAATGTTGAAATTGGATCTAGCACTACTATCGATAGAGGCTTAATTGACAGCACCATTCTTAAAAAGAATTGTAAAATTGATAATCTTGTTCACATTGCGCACAATGTTGTTATTGGGGAGAATACCGCAATTGCAGCATGCACTGGCATAGCAGGTAGCTCTTTAGTAGGAAATAACTGCACTATAGGTGGCGGCGTTGGAATTAATGGACACATAGACATTTGTGATGATGTTCATATTCACGGTATGACTACAGTTACAAAGTCTATCAAAGAAAAAGGCCAATATGCATCTGCAATGACTGCCGATAATGTTCGTAATTGGCGCAAAAATCAAGTAATATTCAGAAATCTTAAAAAAAAATAGCAGGTAAAACTCTAAATGAACATACAAAACTATTTACCACATAGATATCCATTCCTTTTAATAGATAAAGTAGTAGATATCAATAAATCTAAATCAATCGTTGCACAAAAGAATGTAAGTTATAACGAGCCTTTTTTTCAAGGCCATTTTCCAGATTATCCTGTATTTCCTGGAGTGTTACTCCTTGAAGCAATGGCACAAGCAACAGCAATCTTGGATGTTGAGAGTAACGATAGAGATATGACCAATCAATTATATTATTTTGTTGGTATTGATAAAGCTAGATTTAAAAAACAGGTTGTTCCTGGTGATATAATTATAATCACAGCACACTTAGTTCAAAGTAAGAATGAAATACATAAATTTTCAGCCGAATGTAAAGTAGATGACACGATTGTATGTACTGCCGACTTACTAGGCGCAGTAAGATCAAAAAATGATACATGAGACAGCTCAAATACACCCATCTGCATCTATATCTGATGATGTAAAAATAGGTGCATATGCGGTTATCGATAGAAATGTCTCTATTGGTAATGGTTGCATAATTAAAGATCATGCAGTAATTAGAGAAAATACTTCAGTAGGTAATAAAAATACTATTTTTCAATTTGCGACCATAGGTGAGCAACCACAGGACCTTAAGTTTTCAGGAGAACTAACAAAATGTACTATAGGAGACAATAATACATTTAGAGAGTATTGTAGTATTCATAGGGGTACCAGTAGTGGGATATCAGATACAGTAATTGGAAGTAATAATTTATTTATGGCATATACACATGTGGCACATGACTGTGTTATTAAAGATAATTGCATATTATCTAATGCAGCAAGCTTAGCTGGACATGTAAATTTAGAATCCAATGTTTCTCTTGGAGGATTTACCTTAGTCCATCAATTTTGTAATATCGGAAAATTCGCATTTTCTGGATTAGGTACAGTTATATCTCAAGATGTTACTCCATATACCCTAGTAGCTGGTAACCATGCAAAAGCATATAAGATTAATTCTGAAGGCTTGAGAAGAAATAAGTTTTCTAGTGAAACTATTAAAAATCTTGAAAAGGCATTTAAAATATTTTTAAAATCCAGTAGTACTTTCGAATTAAAAAAAGAAACTTTTAAAAGTTTGAATATATCTGACACAGATGTAGAACATTTTATTCATTTTATTGAGAATAGCGAAAGAGGAGTAACTAGATAGAATCAATTAATCTATTTGCAATCTCTGCAAGATTTTCTGAAGGTTTATGAGATAGCACATTGCTAAGTTTATCATAATTTGTAATCATCTTATTACGATACATTTCATCTGAATCAATTTTATTCAGCTCGACCATTATATCAACTTGATCTGAATAAGATGGTTGTATATATTCATTTACAATCGGTTCAGAACCCATTTTCTTACCCAAGATAAGGTTAACTAAGCCAATATATTTAACCTTTACCAAAATTTTCATTATGAAATATGATATGTAAGACAATTTATAGACTATTATCATTGGAACTTTGAGCATTGCGAGTTCTAATGTAATAGTTCCAGATGCACATAAGGCTTTTTTACAATTTCTAACTTTATTAATATCTTTTCCTGATACTAAATAATTATGATAGTTTGCTGGTAATAATTTCTTCAGAAAATATTTCGATGTTTCGTTTGCGTAAAATATATTAATTTTATCATTTTTATTTTTTTGAATACAATCCAACATTATATGAAGATTATTTTTTATTTCAGACTCTCTACTCCCAGGGAAAATACCTAAATCAGTATCTCTTATTTCATAATCTATCATAGGTTGTTGTAACTCCTTCCTTTTAAATAATGGATGTCCTACATAACTAACATTATTTGAATATTTTTTAAAAAAATCTTCCTCGAATGGAAAAATAACAGCAAGATGATTAATTGAGTTCATAAATCCTTGAGCTCTTCTCTCTCTCCATGCCCAGACTTGCGGCGCTATATAAAATAGTACTGGTATATTTAGTTGTCTTGCATATTTTGCAATCTTGAAATTAAATTCAATATAATCTACTAATACTATTAAATTAGGTCTATGATTTTTTATATGGCTTTTTGCTATATTTAAAGCATTAGATATTTCCTTGTATTTTGCTACTACTTCAATAATTCCTATTACAGATATTTTTTCTGTATTGTAAATTAATTTGGCATTTGTTTTTTCTACTTCATTTTGACCAAAAGCAGTAAATAAAATATCTGAGTTTATTTCTAAATGTTGATTGATATATTCAGCAGCATGTTGATCACCTGAGGATTCGCCAGCAATAATGAATATATTCTTTCTTTTACTCATACTTGTTCAAAATAGCACATATTTTTTTTATGTCACTTATAGGTAACTCTGGATATATAGGAATTGATATACATTCTTTTGATACTTTTTCAGCCATAGGCAATTTTTTATAATTATCTTTTGAATAAGCTTTATATTTATATATTGGTTTAGAATAATATATTCCATAAGGTATATGATATTTCTCTAAGTGTTTTATAAGCTTATTTCTATTTTTTACTCTCAATGTAAACTGATTATAGGTATGTCTTGCATTTTCATTACAAAAAGGAAGTTTTATTTTTTCATTATTGATTATTTCTTGATAAACTTTCGCAATATTTCTTCTTTGATCCAGAAACTTATTTAAAAATTTTAATTTAATACATAATATAGCTGCTTGTATTTCATCTAATCTACTGTTGTAACCTATTAGATCATGCTGATTTCTTTTTGTTCCTCCATGTGTCCTTAATTTTTTTAATTTATCATAATGTTTTTTACTCTTTACACTGATTAAACCTCCATCACCAAAGCATCCTATATTTTTTGTTGGGAAAAAGCTGAAACACCCCATATCTCCATAAGTTCCTGTTTGTTTTGACATATAAGTTGCACCGAACGACTGCGCACAATCTTCAATATGATATAGTTTATTTTCTTTAGCGATAGTATTAATTTCCTCTAGTTCACATGCTTGCCCAAATAAATTTACAGATATAATTGCTTTTGTTTTTTTTGAAATACATTTTTTTATATTCTGTGGGTTTATATTAAAAGTATCTGGATTAATGTCAGCAAATATTGGTTTAGCACCAACTAATGATATAGCTTCAGCAGTTGCAAAATACGTAAATGGAGATGTAATTACCTCATCATTTATACCAACATTCAATGCTCTGAGCGATAATACTAATGCATCAGTTCCAGAATTACAGCTTATAGTATAATTTGAATTCAAATACTGTTGTGTATCTCTCTCCAGCTTCGAAACATTCTTGCCTAATATATAATTACCAGATGATAAGATACTACAAATTTCTTTATTGATTTTCTTATCGAATAATTTATATTGTTTTTTTAAATCAAATAATCTAATCATTTTTTTGTAGTGCAGCTGTTATTTTTTTAGCAACCTTTAGTGCATCTTCCCCACATTCACCTGTAGTCATTGACGACTCTATTCCTCGGCATGTATTCACAAAATTTTTTATTTCATCATTTAAAGAATCTGATTTTACAAACTTATGAGTATATGTCTTAAATATATTATTTTTTTTCTTTATTAACTTCTTTAGCTCATTATTAATAAAATCTATAGAGTAGTAAGAATTCATTGAAAATATTCTCATCTTTCGTTCATTTTTCATACTAATCCTACTAGCTGTTAAATTTGCAACAATATTATTTTTAAATTCAATTCTCACATTAGCAATATCTGTTAACTTTGTAATAACTTTCTTACCAGAAACAGATAATTTTTTAATATTTTCATTAACAAGAGATAGTACTATATCGATATCATGTATCATTAAATCTAACACAACATCAACATCATTTGCTCTAGGATTAAATTTACATAAACGATGTACTTCAATAAACTGAGGTTGTACAGAATCTAATTTAAGCTTTCTAATAGCTGGGTTGAATTGTTCTAGGTGTCCTATTTGAAATACACATTTATTCTTCTTTGCTATAGCGTTCAGTGACTTTGCCTGTGCAACTGTCTCAGTCATAGGTTTTTCCAACAACACATGGACTTTATTATCTAAAAAAAACTTTGCTATTTTGTAATGTGTCGTTGTTGGAGTTACTATCGAAACTGCATCTACAATACTAATTAAATCTCTGTAATCATTAGTTTTAAGAACTTTATTGGATTCTATTCCATTTATATTTTTATCATCTGTATCAACAACTGCAACTAAATCTGCATATCTATTAGATTTATATTTTTGATAGTGAAATTTTCCTAGATACCCGAGTCCAACTACTCCAACTTTAATTTTATTGTATATCATATGTTAATTAATCAACTTGATTGATAGAATGAACATTATATACCATTTTGATGAAATCAAGTAAAATAATAGCTGGAGTAGATGAAGTAGGCAGAGGAAGTCTTATAGGTTCCGTATACTCTGCGGCGGTAGTTCTTGAGAAGAAATGTAACATCGATAACTTAATGGATTCAAAAAAAATAAGTGATAAAAAAAGAAGAAGTTTGGCAAATGAGATTGTGATGCATTCTCTATCAGTATCAATTGGTATTGCATCAAAAGATGAAATTGATTCAATCAATATTCATCATGCGACGCTATTGAGCATGAAAAGAGCCATCAATAACTTAAATATAAGTCCTGATATTGTTTATGTAGATGGTTTATATTCTCCAGATATAACTATTCCTTGTAATGCAATTGTGAAAGGTGATAATTCAGTAGCTGAAATATCAGCTGCCTCAATTATTGCAAAAGTTGCGAGAGATAATGAGATGATATATCTCAATAAATCTTTTGAAATATATGAATTTGATAAAAATAAAGGATATGGAACAGCTAAACATCTAGAAACTATTTCATATTTGGGTAAAACAATTCATCACAGAGAATCATTTCTTAAATAAAATGAGCAATTTCACGCAACTTCACCTTCATAGTTCATACTCTCTAAATGCAGGAACAATTAAAATTGATGAACTAATAGATTTTGCAAAAAGAAATAAAATATCAGCACTTGCTGTGACGGACTATATTAATATTTTTAGCGCAGTGAAGTTTTATAATAAATGTATCAACTCCTCAATTAAGCCAATTATAGGATGTGAAATCCCATTGATAGCTAATGAAAATCATAAACTAGATAACATAGTACTGTTATGTCAAAATATTGAAGGATATTATAATTTAAATAAAATTCTTTCATATATTCATACTTCAAGATCATCGCATCTTGGCGCAAGCATGAGTCTTCTAGAAAAATATAATTCAAATCTAATCTGCTTATCTGGTGGGAGAAACGGTCTGTGTGGCATAAGTTCATTAAACAAATCAGCTTCAGAAACAAAAAATATTCTTGATAAATTTTCTAAAATTTTTACAGATAGATTTTATATTGAAATCGATAGAACTAAAAGACAGGATGAAAACCATTATCATGATAAGTCTCTATCATTAGCTTCAGAGTTAAATATCCCTGTTGTCGCAACAAATGATGTCTTATTTCTATCTGATAGTGATTATGAAGCAAATGAAGTAAAAGTAGCCATAAACCAGAAGACTAAACTTGATGAAAGGGTTAATCAGGTTGAATATTCCACTGATCAATACTTTAAGTCTCATAAAGAAATGATATCTTTATTTAGTGACATACCTTCATCTATAGAAAATATTAGTCAAATAGTAAAAAGATGTAATTTTAAATTTCCTGATTTTAAATACCATCTTCCTAAATTTCCTAATCCATCACAAAAGGATGATATTACTTATTTCAAGGATTGTTGTGAGAATGGTCTTGAAATATATTTAAATACAAAATCTCTGGATCAAAAAAAATATAAAGATAGACTCAATGTAGAAATTAACGTAATACAAAGTATGGGGTTTGCTAGTTATTTTCTTATAGTACAAGAATTTATTGTATGGGCAAAAAATAATGATGTACCAGTTGGGCCAGGAAGAGGATCTGGAGCAGGATCTCTCGTTGCTTTTGTACTTGGTATAACAAATATTGATCCTATAAAATATAATTTACTTTTTGAGAGATTTCTTAATCCAGAGAGGATATCAATGCCAGATTTTGATATAGATTTTTGTATGAATAAAAGACAAAAAGTAATTGATCATATAATTTCTACATACGGACAAGATAAAGTATCACAAATTATAACTTATAGTACACTATCAGCCCGTCAAGTAATAAGAGATGTTGGTAGAGTACTTGATTATTCATACGGATTTGTTGATTACATTGCAAAAATGATTCCATTTTCATTAGGTATAAAAATAGATGAAGCTTTAAAAATAAACAAAGAACTATCAAAAGAGTATAAAACTAAAGATGATGTTAAAACCATAATAGATCTTGCAAAAAAAATAGAAGGTCTTCCAAGAGGGGTAGGAACTCATGCAGCTGGTATTGTTATTTCTCCATCTGATATTACAGACTTTATGCCTATATATTCACTTGAAGATAAAAATGAATTAATTACACAATTTGATAAAGATGACATAGAATCAATAGGTTTAGTAAAGTTTGATATTCTTGGTTTAACAACTCTAACTATAATGGATGAAGCTACTAAACTAATATCAAAAGCAAATAAAAAATTTAATATTGATAATATTCCTCTTAATGACAAACAAGTTTTTGAATTACTTAAGAATAAAATGACTACTGGCATCTTTCAATTAGAATCATTGGGCATGAAAAAGTATATGGCTCAACTTCAACCAGACAGATTTGAAGATATTGTTGCTCTTGTTGCTCTTTATAGACCAGGTCCTCTTGGGACAAATATGGTAGATGACTTTATCGCTAATAAGCATGGTGCAGAAATTAGATATGAACATCCACTGCTTGAAAATATATTATCCGAAACTAATGGCTTAATTCTCTATCAAGAGCAAGTTATGGAAATAGCACGTTCACTTGGAAATTATACTCTTGGTGAGGCTGACTTATTAAGAAGAGCAATGGGCAAGAAAAAACAAGAAGAAATGGAAAATGAAAGATCTAGATTTATCTCTGGATGTAAAGAGAATAATATTAATGAAAATATATCAAAATCAATTTTTGATAAGATGGAGAAGTTTGCTGGTTATGGATTTAATAAGTCACACTCAGTTGCATATGCAATGCTGTCTTATCAAACTGCATACCTAAAGGCATACTTTCCAACAGAATTCTTCTCTGCTGCACTATCATCAGATATAGACAATACGAATAAAATTATTAATTTACTGACAGCCTGCAACCAAATGAAAATTACTGTTGATTTACCAAATATCAATGAATCTGATTATAAATTTCTTCCTATAGAAGAAAAAAGAATAAATTACGGTTTAGGGGCAATCAAGGGTGTAGGAGAGAGCGCAGCTCAACATATTAGTGAAATCAGAAAGAAAGATGGTGTTTTTTTAAATTTAAATGATTTTTGTACTAGAGTAAATTTGAATACTGTAAATTCAGGGACTATAGAAGCACTTATTTACTCTGGATGCTTTGATGAAATAACAGATAAGTCGCGATCTTATAATGTTCAGAATTTACAAAAATATATTTCTTACGGTCATAAAAAACAAACTGACCAAGCATCTGGACAAAGCGAACTCTTTTCAAATATTACAGAAATACCAAATGTAAATAAATCTACTCATAAGATTTCCAAAATATCACCATCTTTAATTGAATTGACAAAAGAAAGAAAAGTATTGGGATACTACCTTTCAAGCCATCCAATGATAAATTATAAAAAGGAATTATCAGATATGAATTTAAAATCACTTCTTGAAATTAATAATTTAATTTTAAATAATTCAAATAATAAATTTAATTCTACGATATCTGGAGTTATTATCGATTCAAGATCTCAGAAAATTGGAAAAAATAAATTTATTACAATCTATAAAGTAGATGATGGTACACAACAAATAAATATTTCCTTTTTTGAAGATAAATACATTAAATATAAAAATATTCTCAAAGAAGATATAATATTATTCTTTTATGGAGAAATATTTATTGATGAGTATGATTCACAACTATCAATGAAAGCTGATAAAATATACTCACTCGATGAAGCAAGAGAAAAGTATTCAAAATCCCTCAATATCATATTGTCATCAGACAAGATATCTAAAGAGAAAGTACATGATATCAAAAACATAATTGATAAATATGATACAGGAACAACTAAAGTAATGCTTTCATATAGGACTAGAGACGTAATTGCTCCAATAAATTCTGGAAAAGATATATATGTTAAGATTACTGATAATTTAATTTCTGATATCAAGTCTATTGCTGGAGATGATAATGTTGCAATCAAATACCAATAGTATTTTAATATAAATTTAATATAATGTCTTCATGGCTGATTACAACCCTAATTATTTAGATTTTGAACAACCACTACTAGATATTGAAAAAAAAATAAACTCAATTAAAAGTAGTGCAAATGCATCACAAAAAGAATTGAGTAAACTTGAATCTCTTCATAAGGACTTAGATGCAAAAATATCAAAAATATTTTCATCACTTAGTGACTGGCAAATTTCACAGTTAGCTAGACATCCTCTTCGACCCTATACATTAGATTATGTAAACAATATGTTTACATCTTTTATTGAGATTCATGGTGATAGAATGTTTGGGGATGATAAAGCAATAATTTGTGGCCTAGCTACATTAGCAGATAAAACATTTATGCTAATTGGTCATCAAAAAGGTCGAGATTCTAAAGAAAAAGTGTATCGTAATTTTGGAATGCCAAAACCAGAGGGATATCGTAAAGCTCTCAGAGCTATGAAACTTGCAGAAAAATTTCATCTTCCAATTGTAACTTTTATAGATACACCAGGTGCTTATCCAGGTATCGATGCTGAATCAAGAAATCAAAGTATAGCGATAGCGGAAAACTTATATGCCATGTCTCAAATTAAAACACCAATAATTTCTATAGTAATAGGTGAAGGTGGTTCCGGAGGTGCATTGGCAATTGGAGTTTCAGATAAACTTGCAATGTTAGAATATAGCATTTACTCAGTTATAAGCCCTGAAGGTTGCGCATCCATCTTATGGAAAGATGCAGCAAAAGCAAATATTGCAGCAGATGCTCTGTCGATTACCTCAAATAAACTTTTAAATCATAATTTAATAGACAAAATTATACCTGAACCAGCTGGAGCAGCACACAGAGATAATAATGCAATGTACTCCTCATTAAAATCAAATCTAATAGATTTGCTAAACGAAGTAGATTTAATTCCTATAAATGATCTTCTAGAGATAAGAAAGTCGAAACTTTTGTCATATGGACAATTTGAATCATAATCAGCTTAAAGAGATTGTTGAAAACTCTCTTGAAAAATTAGCAAAAAGTAATTTTCTTATAGCTATCAGTGGCGGTATAGATTCTATATTATTACTGGATGTTGTGAATGAAATTAATCGACATAAGAAATATCAAATAAGAGCGATACATATAAATCACAATGTATCAAAAAATGCTGATGCAATGCAAAATAATTGTATTGATATTTGTAATAAATTAAATATAAATCTTACGATCAAAAATATTAATTCAATAGAAAAATCAAATGTCGAAGAAACTTTAAGAAATAAACGGTACAAACTTATATTTGAGAGCATGTCCGATAATGAGGTTCTCCTATTAGGGCATCATAATAATGATCAAGTAGAAACTTTTTTATATAGATTATTTAGAGGATCATCACCTTATGGCTTATCATCTATGCAGAACATATCTCAAAGGGAAAATAAAATTATATGTAGACCATTTCTACCAATTTCTAAAGATAATATTATACAAATTGGAAAAAAACTTAATATAAAATATATTGACGATTCTTCAAATAGTGATTTAAGCTTTGATAGAAATTATATTAGAAATGAAATCATGCCAAAAATTAAAGATAGGTGGAAATCGATAAATAGTGTAATGAACCATAATATTCAATTACAAAGTAATTATTCTAAACTAGTAAATGATTATTGTAATTTTTTATATAAAGATATTGTTATTAGTAATAAGCTTGATATTAAAAAATTAAAGTCATATCCTGATTATCTTGAAAGTATATTTTTAAAATATTGGTTAAAAAATTATATAGCATATAATCTATCAAAAAATGAAATCTATCAGCTTCATTTAATAATAAATAGTAATAATAATAATTATCCAGAATATAAGCTAAGAAATAATGTATCAATTGTAAGATACAATGATTATCTTTATGTGAATAAGCTTATTAAGAAAGTGCCACATGAAAAGCGTGTATGGGATATGAAACAGGATATTGATTTTGGAGATTTTAATTTTTCATTAGATGAATTAAAAGAAAATGGTCTCTATACACGTTTATCTTCAAGAGCCCCTGTAATATTGAGACTTGTTGAAGGTAAAGAGAGAATTATGCTTAATAATAATCACTATCAAGACTTGAAGAAAGTCTTTCAAAGCAATTCTGTTCCAACCTGGGAAAGAGATAAATTTGTACTTTTTTTCTCAAATAATGAGTTGTTGTTAGCATATGGCAAGAATCATATGTTTATATCGTCAGAACTGAGATAAATCTATATCTTTTTGACCTAATACATTATAATTTACTAATCTGAATGGCTAGATATATTTTTATTACAGGTGGTGTCGTATCATCCCTTGGAAAAGGTATTGCAGCCGCCTCCCTTGCATCTTTATTCAAGTTAAGAGGATATAAAGTTTCCCTTCAAAAGTTAGATCCCTACATTAATCTTGATCCAGGTACCATGAGCCCATTTCAGCATGGAGAAGTTTATGTTACTGAAGACGGTGCAGAAACTGATTTAGATCTAGGTCACTATGAGAGATTTGTTGGAATACGTATGAGTCAGAATTCAAATGTTACAGCTGGAAGGGTTTATTCAAATGTAATAAAAAAAGAACGCGAAGGAAAGTATCTTGGTAGTACAGTTCAAGTAATACCTCATGTTACAGATGAAATTAAGCATTTAATCAAGAAAGGATCCAATGGTGCAGATATATCGTTTGTTGAGGTAGGGGGAACAGTAGGTGATATTGAATCTCTCCCTTTTTTAGAAGCAATAAGACAACTTAATATGGAAATGAATGATAGTCATACATTATTTATTCATTTAACTCTTTTGCCAAAAGTTGACGTTACAAACGAGATTAAAACAAAACCTACACAACATTCAGTGAAAGAATTAAGATCAATTGGTATTCAACCTGACGTACTTTTATGTAGAGCGAAAAATACGATAAATAATGATATTAAAAACAAAATATCATTATTTACAAATGTTACCAGAGATGCTGTATTTTCAGCTCAAGATGCTAAAACAATTTATGAAATACCTATTTTTTATAAAAATCAACAAATTGATGATTATATTTTAAAGAAACTCAAAGTACCTTATAAAAAATCTACAATCAAGCCCTGGGTAACATTTACTAATAAACTTAATAAATGTAAAAGAAAAGTTAAAATAGGCATGATAGGTAAGTATGTTGATTTGGAAGATTCATATAAATCTCTTAATGAATCTCTTTTACATGCATCAGTTCATAATAATAATTCATTAGAAATCAAATTCATTGACTCTGAAGATATTACTAAAAACAAATTAAAGATATTAAATGGACTGCAAGGTATAGTTGTCCCAGGAGGATTTGGTAATAGAGGAGTTGAAGGTAAGATATTAACTGCAAATTATGCAAGAATAAATAAAATTCCTTATCTGGGCATTTGTTTGGGAATGCAAATATCTATTATAGAATATGCTAGGAATGTTCTTGGGCTTAAAAATGCTAATAGTACAGAATTTGATATTAATACTTCGCACCCTGTTATATCACTTGTTACAGAATGGGAAGACTATAAGAAAGGAAAACTCAAAGGAACTCTTCGTCAAATGGGAGGAACTATGAGACTTGGAGCACAAGAATGTAATTTAATTAAAAAATCTCTGGTTCATTCCTTATACAAGAAGAATATTATTGTAGAAAGACATAGACATAGATATGAGGTTAATAATAAATATATAGATGAATTTGAAGGAACTGATTTAGTATTTTCCGGCTATTCAGGAAATAGAATCTTAATGGAAGTAATGGAACTTAAAAACCATCCGTGGTATCTAGCTAGCCAGTTCCACCCAGAATTTACTTCATCTCCTATGCAAGGCCATCCTATATTCAATAGTTTTATAAAAAAAGCATATGAAACAAAATAAATTTAATTTAATTTCTCAAAAATACCTTACTCTTATCTCTGGTCCGTGTGCAATCGAGTCAGAAAAAATAGCATTAAATTCTGCAGAAGTTCTTAAAAATATAACAAATAAGTTAGGTATTAATTTTATCTATAAGTCTTCTTTTGATAAAGCTAATAGATCATCGGTCAATTCGAAAAGAGGGGTAGGCATAGACGAAGGTTTAAAAATTCTAGATAAAATAAGAAATGACCTGGAGCTTCCTGTGTTGACTGATGTGCATGAATATACCCCATTTGATGAAGTTGCAGATGTTGTAGATATTCTTCAAACCCCAGCATTCTTATGTAGACAGACAGACTTTATAGTTAAAGTTGCTTCTACTAAAAAGCCCATCAATATTAAAAAGGGACAATTTACATCACCTGAGGAAATGAAGTTCGTACTTGAGAAAGCTTATTCTACTGGAAACAAAGATATATATTTGTGTGAAAGAGGGTATATGTTCGGGTATAATAACTTAGTTTCTGATATGAGGTCTTTAGTGATATTGAAGGAAAATGGATGCCCTGTCGTATATGATGCATCACATTCTGTGCAAAGACCAGGGGCTAGTAAAGGGAAATCAAGCGGAGATAGTAAATATATTCTTCCTCTAGCAAAAGCGGCAACTGCTGTGGGTATTGATGCTTTGTTTATTGAGTCGCATCCTAATCCTAGTAGCGCTATTAGCGATGGCGATAACTCACTAGATATCAATAATATGGAAGATTTATTGAATGAAATAATGAATATTGATAACGCTGTCAGGAAGGGAGGTTAGCATTAAAATAAATAAAATTATAGGACGTCAGATTATTGACTCCAGAGGAAATCCAACTTGCGAGGCTGATATCATTGTTGATTCTAATATTATGGGGAGAGGGGCAGTACCTTCAGGCGCATCTACTGGATCACTTGAAGCATTAGAACTGCGTGATAATGATCCTGAGATGTATAAAGGAAAATCAGTTTTCAAAGCAATTGATAAAATTAATAATGAAATTTCATCTAAAATTAATAATAACATTTCATTTACTCAAGATTCATTTGACAAGTTCTTAATTGATCTTGATGGTACTGATAATAAAGAAAGATTAGGTGCTAATACAATTCTTGCATTAAGTATAGCGTTCGCAAACGCTCAAGCCAATCAGTCAAATATACCTCTTTATCAGTCGCTTACTGATGATAAAGAATACATGATGCCAATACCTATGATGAATATAATTAATGGCGGAGCACATGCAAACAATAAATTAGATTTTCAAGAATTTATGATACTCCCTATTGGTTTTGATAAAATAACTGATTCAATTAGGGCGGGTGCTGAAATATTTCACACTTTAAAAAATACATTGAATATGTTAAAAATGCCAACTTCTGTAGGAGATGAGGGTGGATTTGCTCCTAATCTTGAAAGTAATTCTCAAGCAATTGATATTATTTTAGATGCAATAAGTAAAGCAGGATACAAGCCTGGAGAAAATATCTATTTAGGTCTAGATGTTGCAAGTAGTGAATTCTATAAAAATGGAGTATATACACTCGAATCTGAAAACCTTAATCTAAGCTCTAATGAATTCATAGATTATCTATATAAGCTCAGGAGAAATTATCCAATAATCTCCATAGAAGATGGATTAGCTGAAGATGATTGGAGTGGTTGGGCTAATCTTACAAAAAAATTAGGCTCCGATACTCAATTAGTAGGAGATGATCTTTTTGTAACAAATCCTAAAATATTCAATAAAGGAATAGAACAAGGTATTGCAAACTCTATACTTATTAAATTAAATCAAATTGGAACTATCTCAGAGACATTAGAAGCAATCAATTTAGCTAAAAATAATGAATATAATTTTATTATTTCTCATAGGTCTGGGGAAACAGAAGATGTAACAATAGCTGATTTAGCAGTAGCAACGTCCTCGGGATTAATAAAGACAGGATCTATGTCACGTTCAGATCGTGTGGCTAAATATAATCAACTACTTAGAATAGAAGAAACTATAAAATCAACTATTAGTAATACTAGATTAGATAAATATTTGAATACATGAAAAAAATACTATTCTTTCTTGGTATAATTCTATTAGCAAACTTACAGCATTCACTATTTTTTAAAAATAATAATATTTCTGATTTTATATTTTTATATTCTCAAAATAATGATTTAATTGAAAATATTAAACAGCTTAATAGAAAGAATGAAGAGTTAGATATGGAAATAAAAGAATTAAAATCATCAACACATGCACTTGAAAATTTTGCAAGATATAATCTTGGCTTAGTTAAAGAAGATGAAACCTTCATTCAAGTAATTTATAAATGAATAATAATATTTCTGTTGTATTGTTAGGAGCAGGTAAAAGTAATAGGCTTAAAACTAAAGATATAAAACAAAATATAATTATTAATAAAAAAAGATTGATTGACCATTCAAGAGACTTTTTCTATAAACATTTTAAAGACTCGAAAACTTATTTAGTTATAAATGAAAAAGTTATCATAAAGAATAAGAAAAAAAATGAAAGAATTTTAATTGGATCTTCAACCCGAATGAAATCTTTAATTTGTGCAATGAAGTATATGTATGACAATAATCTACAAACTAAATATACTCTTATTCATGATGTAGCACGACCAGTTTTAAATATTAATAGCATTAAGAGTCTTATAAAATCAATTAAATCAGGTATTGATGGTTCTTCATTAGGGTACCCACTTACAAATGCCATCAAAGAGATTAATAATAAAAAGATAATTAGTAGTATGCACAAAGAGAATCTATGGGCTGCTTTTACTCCTCAATTATTTAGAAGTGATAAATTATACAAATCATTGAATTATGCACTAAATCATAATTATGAAATAGAAGATGATATAGAAGCCCTGTTGATAAAAAACAATTTATGCACAATGGTATTGTCTAGCCCTGATAATATTAAAGTAACATATAGAGATGATATTGAGGTCGTTAAGAGGTTGTTATGAAAAATATACGCATAGGCTATGGCTATGATATACATAAACTATCTCAGGGAACACATATCATATTAGGTGGTGTAAAAATTGATTCTGATTATTCTATAGTTGCACATTCTGATGGCGATATATTATTACACACATTATCTGATGCAATATATGGCTCCCTAGCAAATGGAGATATAGGAACCCACTTTCCATCAAATAATCAAAATCAAAATATAAGTAGTTTGACAATTATTCAACACGCATGTAATTTACTCAAAGATTCTAATTATCAAATAAATAATATTGATGTAACTATTTTACTAGAAAAGCCTTATATTCAATCTTTCATAGACAAAATGAGACAGAGTCTCTCAAAGATACTATTAATTGATAAATCAAAAATAAGTATCAAATCATCTACATCACAGAAAATTGGTCTAGTTGGAGAAAATAAAGCAATCATTTGTTATGCAACAATTCTGATTTCTAATGAATAACATTGGTCCATTAATAATCAATCTAGACTCTACTGATATAAGTTCACATGAGGAGAGCTTACTAAGAAATAAACTTATTGGCGGGGTTATTTTATTTCAACATAATTATGCTAGTAAAAAACAAATAAAAAAACTAATAAACGATATCAAAAGAATTAATAGCAATATTCTAATATCTGTAGATCATGAAGGAGGGCGCGTACAGAGATTTAAAGCTGAGTTTACAAAACTTCCTTCTTTTGAATCTATTGGAAGATTATACGCTGATAACAAAAAATCTGCAGAGAATCTAGCATATAGTTGCGGTTATGTGGCAGGTTATGAATTGAAATCTATTGGAGTAGATATTAACTTTTCACCTGTAATAGATTTATCTTCTGATAGTGATGTGTTAAATGAGAGAACTCTATCATCAACCCCACAAACAGTTAGTAAGCTAGCATCAAGCTATATTTCAGGACTTATTGAAAATGGAATTATTCCGGTTCTCAAACATTTCCCAGGGCATGGTCTTGTTTTGTCTGACACACATAAAGAAATCTCATATAGTGAACTTTCTTTGACAGAGATCGATAGACATATGTCAGTATTCAGGGATATTATTAATAATTTTAATGTGCCTATTATGACAAGTCATATTAAGTTCACAAATATTGACTCACATCCTGTTACAACATCTTCAAAATGGCTTAAAGTCATTTCAAAAAATAATTTTAAAAATCAAATGTTTTTCATAAGTGATGATCTTGAAATGTCAGGTATTAATAAATATTATACAAATATTTCGAAAGTTGAAATTTTAAAGCAAGCACTTGATAGTGGATGTTCCATGGTAATAGTGACTACAATGCAAGCTAAAACGGTTATTAATAAAAAAAACAGTCATCTCTTTTATCAGAATGAATACTTTGACAATATCCATCTTGATGATTTTAAAGAAAATTATATTAATTTACCATGTTTTGAAAATATAATTTATAATAGAGGCACTATGAGTTTATATAAGGATGCTCTTGGTAATATAAACAAAAACAGAGATATTTAATGGCTGTTATTTTTGAAAATGTATACTCATACTTGATTGTATTATCAATAGCTACATTATTTTTGCTAGCTATAAAAAATAAACTTATCAGCACCATATTGGCTATATCTGAAAAAACAAATACCATATATGATGAGCTTCTTTTGTATTCTATTAAGACACCCACTACATACCTAATAACATTTAGTTATTTATTATTGTTTATCAATCACTTGGTTGAAAATAAAATAATAAGTATAGTATTTTCATTCTCATCATTGACATATATCCTAATTATAACTTCTATAGCTTGGTCTTTTCTAAGAGGGCTTAATTTCTATATAACCTCAAAACCTTTTATAAAAAATTTGTCAACAGATGATGATGTAACGCTTATTACTGAAACTTATGAAATAGTTATAAGAATTTTAAAAGTAATTGTATTTATTATTACTGCGTTAATAATAATGCAAGAACTTGGACTTAGTATATCTGGGTTATTGGCATTTGGAGGTGTTGGAGGCCTAATAGTAGGTCTTGCTGCAAAAGATTTACTTTCAAACTTTTTTGGCGGTATGATGATTTTTTTTGATCGCCCATTCCGGGTTGGAGAGTTTATTAAATCACCTGATAGAAATATTGAGGGTATAGTAGAGAAAATAGGATGGAGATTAACTATAGTTAGAACATTCTCAAAAAATGTTCTATACATCCCAAATACGGCTTTTTCAAGCATCATTGTTGAAAATGCGACAAGAATGTCAAATAGAAGAATTAACGAAACTATTGGTATCAGATACGATGATTTAGACAAAATGTCGAATATAATTGATGATGTTAGTAGATCATTATCGCAAAACACTGATATAGACCAAACACAAAAAGCTAAAGTATATTTTAAAAGTTTTTCAGCATCATCATGCGATTTCTTTATTTATGCATTTACGATAACAAAAGACTGGGAAGAGTTTCTTAAAATTAAACAAAGTGTTTTATTCAGTGTGGCTGAAATAATAAGCAAGCACAAGGCTGAAATTGCATTTCCTACATCAACTGTATATTTGAACAAAGATGTATCTAAACAGTAATTGATTTTATAACATCAACTACTTCTAAACATATTTCTTTAAAGGATGCGTCTGTTTGGTTTCTATATCGTAAGTTATATTTATTAATGATTTTTATTCGTTCTTTCATTACATAATTATTTATAAGTTTTTCGTTATCTACAATACTATTTTCATTCAATGTAATCATCGTATTATCTTTATTAATTCTTATTTTTTCTGCATTAATGAAACTCGCTTGTATTCTTACCTTAGTAAGATCTATTAGATTTTCAAGATATTCTGGAATCGGACCATATATATCAATCATTTTCGAAATTATATTATTAATTTCATACTCATTAGTTGTATTAGATATATCGCTATAAAATTCCAACCTTGAAAAAATATCCTCAACATAATCTTGAGGTATCAAGGTAGATATATATGTATCTATATCAATATGATTATTCTCTTTTTTATCTTTTCTATTTTTGAATTGATTTATAGCTTTTGATAATAAATTTGTATACATTCCATATCCTATTTCAAAAATTTGTCCGCTTTGCTCTTCTCCAAGTATTTCTCCAGCACCTCGAATTTCTAAATCATGACCAGCGATTTCTAATCCACCTGCTAAACTATCTGTTTTGATAAATGCATCTAATCTTTTTTGTGCTTCTTTAGAAATTTTTATTGGTTCACTAAGTATTAATCCCGCATAAGCTTGTCTCTTGCTTCTTCCAACTCTTCCTCTAATTTGATGTAATTGCGACAACCCAAAGTTTTGTGCATTATTTATAATAATAGTATTTACATTAGCCATATCTAATCCACTTTCTATAATGCTAGTGCATACCAAAATATCTATTTCTTCATTAATAAATGAATTCATTATTTTCTTAATTTCTTTATTATGAAGCTGACCATGTACTCTATAGACTCTATATTTGCTGTTAATTTTTTTTAAAAAATCTATTTCTTCCTGCATTGTTTCAATATTATTATGTACAAAGAGTATTTGACCACCCCTATTAATTTCTCTATCAATGTATATCTTTAATTCTTCCGATGATTTATTAATTATATTTGTATCTATATTTTTTCTTCCGACTGGAGGTGTATTTATAATACTCATATCTTTAATTTCTGAGAGAGCAGAGTTTAATGTTCTTGGTATTGGTGTAGCAGTGAGAGATAAAACATCAACATTCTCTTTTAAACTCTTAATTGTTTCTTTATGTTTTACGCCAAATTTATGTTCTTCATCTATTACTAATAAGCCTAAATCATCATATTTAATATTTTTATTAAGAAGTGCATGAGTTCCTATAAGTATATGGGATTTTCCATTTTGTATTTGCTCAATTATTTTGTTCTTATCCTTGCTACTAACAGCTCTACTCATAAGGTTAATCTTATAATTATAGTTACTAAATCTTGTTTGAAATGTTGCATAGTGTTGTTGTGCGAGTACTGTAGTAGGTACTATCACTACTACTTGTTTATTATTATTAACAGCTAAAAAAGATGCTCTTAAAATTACTTCAGTCTTTCCGAAACCAACATCTCCGCATACAAGCCTGTCCATAGACTTGATTGAGCACATATCATTTATTACATCATTTATACAATTTAGCTGGTCATCTGTTTCAATATATGGAAATAACTCACAGAATTTTTTATATGCATTATTGTTAAATAAAAAGTTATAGCCTTTTTGAAGTTCTCTTTGAGCTTGAACGCGTAATAACTCTGCAGCAACATCCTCTATCTTTTTCTTCACTCGTTGCTTTATTTTTAGCCATCTGTCAGATCCTAAAGTTGCAAGTTTAGTATTAAGACCTGTATTACCAATATATTTTTGTATAAGAGACATTGATGTTATAGGCATATATAGATTGTTATTATCTGCATATTCAATTTTAATTAACTCAATTGTTTTTTGTTCAATGTTCATAGTAATAAGTCCTTTATATTTTCCAATGCCATGGTCGGTATGGACGATATAGTCATCAAATTTTAAGTCTGATATTTTGTCAATATAAATTGATTTGAATGACTTATTTTTTGAAATTCTATTTTTGATTAATCCAAATAAGTCATTTGAACTTATGTATATTTTTTTATTTGCATTATCAATAAAACCTTGATTTATATCACATCGAATTATTTCAACTTTATTCTTATTACCATTAATTGACTCTACTTCAGTGTATTTAATGTTATTACTATTAAAATAGTTAATTAATGTTCGATAATTGTCATCTCTCTGAATAAAAAATAAAAAATTATACTGAGAGTTAATGAGTAAATTATGAATATTAGTAAATGGATTTTTATAGTTATAATTAATCATAACGGGCGGAAGATTACTATAGCTTGTTTTAACTGTATTCTTTGTTTTTTCTACTTCTGAAGATATATATATGTAATTGTTCTCTAATAATTTATTTAATTCATTTTTTGATATTAGTAGTTTTGATGGTTCGATTATATATCTACTTTTAGATTCAAACTGATATAAATTTTCCATCGTCTCTTTAATATCTAAATATTGGTCTATGATTTTCTTTCTTGTAAATAAAACAAACTGATTATCAAAAAATGATAGTAATGATTTCGTTTGTTTATAAAAAAAAGGAATAAGATTATGAATATTTGAATGATTATTATCTTTAACTATTCTCTCAAATTCTAAATCATACTTATATTCCTCATCGAACATATCGGTAACATTATTAATATAATTATTTATATTATCAGTAGTTAAATGATTCAAAAATTTAGAAGTTATTATAGCTGATTCAATTATTAATTCTGATCTTTGAGTTCTAATATTAATTTCATTCATTACTTCTATAGCTTCTCCAAAGAAATTTACACGTACAGGCTTATTTGAAGACATAGAGAAAAAATCAATTATGGATCCTGAAATTCTAAACTGACCTGGTTCTTCTATTTTTGATACTTTAGTATAGTTGTATTTTTTTAGAATATTTATGATGTCAGTATATCTCGATGTCATCTTTACATTTGACCATGATGTTCTTACATTATTTAATTCAGGCATTTTATAAAATAATGATCTATAAGTTGTAATATAAACACTGTTTTCATTAGAAGAATTATCAAGAGATATCAATGTTTGGTATCTATCCATAATAATAGAACTTTCAAGGATATTATTTTCATAATGATTCATAGCAAAATCTGGAAACTTGAAAAGAAATTTATTTTTATAGATTGACGTTAACTCATCATATAAATTATCAATTTGATGATTATTATCAACTACGATAATTGTCTTTGTAAATTCTTTAGAAAGTTTATCTATTTCTAACAGATAAGAAGAACCTGTTAAATTCTTTACTATATTGATTCCTTTAGTGAGCCTTGTCATAAATGCAACTTAAAAAAAAGCAGCACATGTTAAATGTGCTGCTCTATATTAACTATAATATTATTTACTTTACAGTATTGAAGCCTAGGTTTTCCCAGTTTTGCATACCGCCACGGTACCATTTGATTTTATCAGCTGGATATCCATATTTTAATAAACTTTTAATATTATTTGGTGATTGCCCACACCACATTCCATTACAGAACATTACTAGTGTCTTTGCATCATCAAAATAAAATAATCCATTTTGTTCTTTAGCACCAAATTTAGTAGTCATTAATTCTGCTATAGAAAGCGGGTCAGCACCTTTTCTTTCACTTAAGAGCGTCCAAGGCAAATTAACTGCACCAGGTATAGTACCTTTTGCTACCCAATCAGGCGTTCTTGAATCAATAATCATTATTTCTGAACCATCAGGCATTTTCTCGCCTTTACTCATCATTACAGCATAATGAATTATTTCTTGCTCACCTAGTGTTTCAATACCAGGTCTTAGTTGCATTGGTTGAATGCAAAATGGTGGACAAGGTCTAGATGTTTTAGCAAATGCTGGATTTACAGTTGCACCGTTATCTTGATTTCTCATTATCTTATGTTCACCAACTGAAACTGAAAGTCCAATTTCTAATGAATTTGGTCCATCAGCTTTTGAAATTGCTACAGGCTTTCCTGCTAATGCAGTAAATGAAACTAAAACTAGAGAAAGAATTCCAATTGATAAAAAGTTATAATTTTTTAACATATCTCCTCCCGATTAATTATTCACAATCTGGTTCTTCTTCAGTAGGTTTTTCCTCGTTTTCTTCAGCGAATACTACTTTCATTTCTGAAATATTGGATACATGATGTGCTTGTACTGTGAAGGTAAATAATACCATCATTATCAATATCAAATTCATCCTCATATACTACCTCCTAAATTAAACAGAACCATTTGCTCTAGGTGACATTATAATCTCTAACATTGGTTTTTGACATGATTATTTGATAATTATCCACCTAATTTGTTAATATCTTGGAAATTCCACATCTTTTTTGCAGAAATTTGATCATCTTTCCTGTAACAATGGCTAATTATTTCTGATTTTGTTTTACATTTTTTTAAAATACTGCCACTTGCATCTGTTAGAAAACTTGACCCCCAAAAGTTTATGCTTGAATGTTTCGCTGATTCTTTACCTGTCCTATTTGCAATTATTATAGGTATGTTATGCATTAAGCTATTCGACTTTATTACCTCTAACCATTTCTTCTTCTCATCTTTAAGAGCTTTATTCTGCTTATTGTGTGTACATGTTCCAATGGCCGTTGGACAAATAATAACACTAACATTTTTTTGTTTTAGTTGTAAATATGATTGAACATGCCACTGATCCCAACATATTAATATTCCAATCTTAAAATTATTTATAGTGAAATATTTAAAATCATTCTTCGGTTCATCAAAATAATATTTCTCTTCGTAACAAATTTCAGAAGGAATGTGTTTCTTATTATATTTTTTAACTATACGACCATTAGGATTGAAAATAATTGCAGTATTAAAGAATTTATCTTTATATTTCTCAAAGATAGTTATACATAAATATATTTTATATTTCTTTATAATATTTTTTAGTTCATTTATAACTTTATCTTGTGTTGATATAGCATAATTGAAAATATCTTTGTCTTTAGTAAGACATACATAGTTTTGTAAAGACAACTCAGGACAGATAACTAATGTTTCTTTTTTTATATTTTTTTTATGAAGTAATTTATTAATGAATTTAATATTATCTTCTATGTTTTTGCAAGGCTTATATTGCAAGACCATTACATTTAGACATTTGTTGTTAGACAATGAAGACCTCCGTTTTCTATTAATGATGTTTCTGAATTTACTACATAAACTTTCTTATTAAGATTTAAGCTTTTAAGTTGAATGTTTATATCATCCTTATTATTGTCTATAGATGGAAATACAAAACAATTTTTAGTTACAACAAAGTTTAATTTAGAATATGGACAGACTCGATTGTTCTTTTTTAGTATGTCCTTACTTGAGTGATAAATTGGTATTAACTTTTTAATAATCTTGCTTCTTTTTAATATATCCTCAATCTGTTCCTTGAGTTGACATGCTATATTGTAATTAGGATATTTCTTATCATCTGATGCAAAATAAACTATGGTTTCATCATCGATAAATCTTACTAAATTATCTATGTGGCCATTTGTATCATCTCCTTCTATAGGATTAATATCAATCATAAAAACTTCTGAGATATTAATTTTATCCTTTAGTATATTAATTCTATTTGTTATTTCATTCTCGGTAAGATTAATATTATTGCTCACTAAACATTTTCTATTTGTTAATAAGACACCTTTTGATGAAAACTCAAGATTACCACCTTCAAGAATTATTTCTTTTAAGTTTATGCCAATCAAGTTGTTATTAATTATTTCTTTTAAACTGTTATCTTTTGAATATGTGTATTTTTTACCATACCCATTGTACTCATAATTGATCATTCTTTTATTTTTATGATTAAAATAAAGCTTAGGGTAGTAATCTCTTATCCAAATATCATCGCAATCATAATTAATTATATTCGTATTGTTTTTCATTAACTTTGTTAAATGTTCATCATAATTTTTCTCATTTGGGATTATCAATGTTTGTTGTATATTATTTTGTATGAAAATATTAGATAGTTTTATATAAATATTAGCTAAATCATTATAGTAAGCCTGTTTCTTATACATCCAGGGAAATGTCATGATTACATGGTCTGACATATAATCAGCATATAATTTATTATCTATGTTCCTCATTTTTATTTTATATTTGATATAGTGTAGCTATGAATCTTCTAATTGCATATAGACTTTTGTTTTCAAAGTATAATTTATCATTCATATCTATTATATCCAAAGTTTCAATTATAGGTTTGATGTTAGGCGTTGGGGTATTAATTACTGTCTTATCTGTAATGAATGGTTTTGAAAAGGAACTGAGGGACAAAATTCTTAGCTTTACATCTCATATGAATATTTATCCAACTAATCAACATTCTCCTGATGAACTAGTATCTATCATTGGTAATGAGAAAGACATCCTTTCTTATTCTTTTACTACTAAAAATGAAGAATTGGTTTCATCTATGTCAAAAAAGAATTTTCCTATTATTATTCATAATATTTCTCCTGATAAAGAAAGTCAGACCAGTAATATTGGAACTATGATTATTGAGGGAAGTTTTGATTTAAAAAATTCAAATAATCTTGTTATTGGTAATATATTAGCGAATGAATTAGGAGCTACGATTGGTGATGAGTTGGAGATATCTAATCATAATAAACTTCATAAAAGTAATAAATTTATTATTTCTGGTATATTTGATTCCGGGTTATATGAATATAATCAAAGGCTTGTATTTGGTAATTATACAAGTTTAATTGATCCGTCTAAGTATAGTTATATAAAAATTAAATTATTTAACCCCTTAAAAGCTTCGATAGTATCCAGAAAATTATTTAATAACTATGGAATTATTACGAGTAACTGGACAGAAACTCATAATACGCTCTTTCAAGCAATTAATAATGAAAAAAGAGTAATGTTTGTTATTTTGGCTCTCATTATAGCAATAGCGTCATTTAATATTATCTCATCTCTTACTCTTCTTGTTTTAAATAAGCAAAAAGATATTGCAATACTAATATCATTAGGAATATCAAGGAAATCTATTCAGTATATTTTTTTTACTCAAGGACTTATTATAGGAATTATAGGTATATTACTGGGTATCATATTAGGTCTAATTCTTTCTATTAATATCAATGAAATTGTAATTGCGCTGGAGAAAATATTTAATGTCACATTTATTTCTCCCGAGATTTATCATTTAAGTAAAGTGCCATATATAATATTAGTGAATGACGTCTTAAGTATTGTTTGGATATCATTCATAATGGTTTTATTATCTTCTGTTTACCCAGCATCAAAAGCATCTAAGATTATTCCGGCACAATCATTAAATACATGAAAATTAATTGTAAAAATATTTCTAAATCTTATTTTAACTATAATAGTAATTCTAAAAATATCGTTATAAATGATACTTCTTTGCTCCTAGAGTCTGGAGATTCGCTTGCCATAACTGGGCCATCTGGAGTAGGTAAATCAACATTATTAAATATTATTTCTGGCTTAGATTATCAAGATAATGGAGAAATATTTTTTGATAATTTATGTTTCTCTAATTTATCAGCTTATGAAAAGACTAAATTTAGACTAGAAAATATTTCTCTAGTTTTTCAATCTCATAACCTTTTAAAAGATTTTAATGTATGTGAGAACATTTTATTGCCTCTTATGTACAAAGGATTATCAAAAAAACAAGCAAAGAAAACAGCATTAGAAAGTCTTGAACGTGTCAATATGATTAATCATGAATCTTCGTCTATTTCTACATTGTCGGGTGGAGAAGCTCAAAGAGTTGGTATCGCTAGAGCTATAGCTATGAAGTCAAAAATTATACTAGCAGACGAGCCTACTGGAAATCTTGATACTGAATCTTCCATATCAATTATGTCATATCTTACAAAAGTTTGCTCAGAAAAAAATATTACTCTAATTGTAGTCTCTCATGATAATAATATTTTAGGTTTATTAAAGAATATAAAGAAATTAATTGATGGTAAAATTATTTAGTATTGCTTTTAATTTTTTTTAATTTCCTGTATGCAATGATTTTCCATAGTATATGAACTCCAAAATAACCGACTATAGCAGAGGAGATACCTATTATCATTGTCCCTACAAGTAGTGGCTCCCAAATTAATGCAAACACGCTTCCTATCCACTCTAAACTTGCTTCGAACTTATCAAATAATGGATCAATTCCAAGCACTAAATTTCCAAATTGATATCCAAGGTACATCATAGGTGGCATGGTAATTGGATTACTTATCCACACACCTGCTAATGATAATGGTAAATTGGCTCGAAAGTAAATTGCACAAAATGCAGCAGGAATCATTTGAAAGAACATTGGCATCCATCCCCAAAAAAGCCCAATGGCAAGAGCTCTAGATAAAGTATTTTTATTAATTACCCAAAGATTTTTCTCAAAAATTGAATCACCTAAAACACCCAGGGCTTTATATTTCTTCAAATCATCAGGTTTTGGTAAATTATCTTTAAAAAATTTCTTCATTAGCTTGGAACTATCTTCGAAAATAATTGTATCAATATTTTAATGCTTAAATAATATCATGTATGATAGTTAAATATCCTGATATTCCTACTAAATAAATATGAATCAATATCAAAATAATCCATTCCAGCTATACAGAAGGCTTCTCAATAACACTCGGGTATACAAGGGTGTTTTTTCACTTGCCATTGTTGGTATGATTATACATGCCATAACTGATACTTCATTTGCTGCGATAATAAAACCACTACTAGATGGAAGCTTCATTAGTAAAGATCCAGAATTTATATCATTAATGCCTTTATTGATAATATTAATATTTTTATTCAGAGGGATTGGATCTTTCATGTCTAACTATGGAATGGCTTATGTTGGTAGAAGCATAATACGTGATATTAGACAGGAAATGTTTAATAAAATTTTAGATAAACCTTCTTCATCATATGACAGCTCAGTTACTGGAAAACTAGTTTCAAAAATAACATTTGATGCTGAACAAGTTGCTGAGGCAGCAACAAAAGCAATTACTATAATTGTTAAAGATGGCCTAACAATTATAGGGCTATTGGCTCTGATGTTTTATTATAGTTTCATATTATCCATTGGATTAATACTCCTTGCTCCTTTAATTGGAATATTTCTAAAAATAATGAGTGTTAAATTCAGATCAATTAGTAGAGATATTCAGAAATCTATGGGCGAACTAACCAATGTCGTAGAAGAATCAATCATAGGGCATAGAATTATTAAAATATTTGGAGGCAAAAAACATGAGACTAGAAATTTTGAAAACACAAATTCTAATAATAGAGAAAGAAATCTAAGATTAATTTTTATTCAAAGCATCAGTATCCCCATGATGCAATTTGTAGTTGCTGTATTTCTTGCAACTATAATTTTCTTTGTTACATCAAATAACTATTTGGAAGAGATTTCAATCGGTACATTTATGTCATACTTGACTGCTATGATTATGATGTTTGCTCCTATAAAAAGATTATCTGAAGTTAATGTGACATTACAAAAAGGTATTGCAGCCAGTGAATCTATATATGATCTTATTGATTCCGAGAGTGAAGATTTTTCAAATTCTCTTGATAATTCAATAAAAGGCAAGATTTCAATTGCATTTAAAAATGTTTATTTCAAATATCCGTCATCAAAAGAGAATATATTAAATGATATAAGTTTTTCTATTAATGCCGGTGAAAAAGTTGCTCTTGTTGGAAAATCTGGAAGTGGTAAAACAACTATCCTTGATTTGATTCCTAGATTATATGATCCTCATCATGGCTATATCACCTTTAATGATAAAAGAATAATTGATAGTAATCTAAATTCTATTAGAAGATGTATATCTTATGTTGGTCAAGATTTTACACTTTTCAATGATACAATCTATAATAATATAGCATATGGTGAACTAAATTCTTCTTCTTATAATGAAGTGGAACATGCTGCGCAAAAAGCAAATGCAATGCAATTTATTACCGCATTACCAAATGGTTTTGAAACAGTAGTTGGCCAAGATGGAATACTATTATCTGGTGGTCAAAGGCAAAGACTTGCATTAGCGAGAGCAATATTAAAGAATTCATCAATATTATTACTTGATGAAGCAACTAGTGCACTTGATACAGAATCTGAAAATGTTATTCAAAAATCAATAGAAGAATTTTCAGAAAATAAAACAACATTAGTTATTGCTCACAGACTTTCTACAATAATTAGTTCAGATAGGATAATTGTTATAGAGAATGGTTCTATATTAGAGGAAGGCAGCCATGATAATCTTCTTTCTAAAAAGAGGGCATATTATGAACTGTATAACTCCCAATTTAAAAGCTAAATGCATAAAATAATTTTTTATATTTGGTATAAATTTCCTAGGTTTCTCTTAATTCTTCTTTTACCTTTATCTGGCATATATTTTATTGTTATTACTATACGCAGATATTTACTAGTAAATGTTTTTTCAAGATATAAATCTCAATCTAATCTTATAATTGTAGGTAATCTTAATGTTGGCGGATCTGGTAAAACTCCATTCACTATATGGTTATCTAATTACCTTAAAAATAGTGGAAAAAGAATTGCAATAGTCTCATCAGGATATAAATCAAAAGTAACTATGCCAGAAAAAATAGATAATAACTCTATTTCTGAAATGGTTGGAGATGAATCAATCTTGTTATATGAAAAAACTTTAACAACAGTGGTTTCTAGTAACAATAGAGTTAGGTCAACAAAATATTTAGAGGATAATAAATATGACTATATAATTCACGATGATGGCCTTCAACATTATAGCCTTTATAGACAGCATGAACTTATTCTAATTAAACATGATACTAATAAAAATAATAAATATTTACTACCATGCGGCCCGATAAGAGAGCCAATGACATTTCATCCAAATGCCCAATATATATTAAGCAACTATAAAGATAATGATTTTCCTGGATTTTATAGTAAATTAACAAAAATCAGATATAGTAAAAACGGTAATTTGTATGAACTTAATGATAATAAATTTTTAAATGCTACACTAGTGACTGCTATTGCAGACAATAGTACTTTGATTGAAGAATTAGAAACATATAACGTTACACTTAAATACTTAACTTTTCCGGATCATCATCAATTTTGTGAAAATGATATCCCTATAATTAACGAGTGCATACTTGTAACAGAAAAAGATTTTGTAAAAATTAAATATTTTAATATGGATAATATTTATATACTAGAACAAGAA
>Ga0163111_10000183_pt1 | contig 36782 bp, 21 predicted proteins | sample CRUFie1St18metaG_FD_109645 | JGI IMG/M metagenome (GOLD analysis project Ga0163111, IMG submission 109645) | Marine microbial communities from the Costa Rica Dome - CRUD Field 142mm St18 metaG | ecosystem: Environmental > Aquatic > Marine > Oceanic > Photic zone | place: Costa Rica: the Eastern...
GACTCCCTACAACGCCGCCAACGTATTCGTGTTCGGACGCGCGTCTGAAGCCGAATACGTTAACGGATATGGCTCCAGACGCGTGTCCGAAGCCATATCCGCCTGTGATGTTGACCAATCTTTAGGACACTACCCCCGAATACGTTAACGGATATGGCTTCAGACGCGCGTTTTGCCACAACATCACCGCTGATGTTGTAGGGAGACGCGTGGATGAACACACTTACAGCGGTGATGTTGTATAGCTCCTTAGCGAACCCCCACAACATCATTGCTGATGTAGGCACAAACCGAGCGTTCCGCGTCCTTTTCATGGCTGATGTTGTGGGCATCCGTCCGTTTTGTCTATCTGTCATCTCTGTATACCCAACCATTTGCTGCTTCCTTTCAATAATGAGAGATGATTTTCTTGCACCTAGTATCTTGCTTGAATTCGAATAGACACAAAAAAACAGGCCAGCTTGAGAGTATCAAGCTGGCCTTGTGTTTAACAATAATCAATATAAACCATGGACAATTAATTTTACGCGTCTTTGGTAAAGTTGTAGACGAATGCTGCTAATACTCCGCCTACACATGGCCCTACGATATATATCCAGATATTACCGATAGAGCTACCTCCATGAATTGTATCAACGATGATAGGACCAATACCCACTGCTGGGTTATATGCTCCTCCTGAGATTCCACCTCCTGCATATGCGGCAGCTAATACGGTGAAACCAATTGCTAGTCCGTAATAGCTATTTCCTTGTGTTCTTGGATGAACAGCCACATTGAAGATGACAATAACGAGCGCAAATGTGAAGAGGATCTCGTTTACAAGTGCTTGTGCGATTCCTACATCCGCTCCAGGTGCTACGACGAGTGTTTTCCCAACAAGGAATGCGGCTGTCATTGCGGCAATTGCAGCTCCTAGTATTTGGAATAACATGTACATCGCTCCATCCTTAGCATCAATTTCTTGGTTCACTAGCATGGCTAGTGTAACAGCGGGGTTATAGTGCCCTCCAGATATATGGCCACCCATGTAGACCATTACCATGAGTACTGTACCAATTGCAACAGGTGCTGCAGCGACACCTTGTAAAACCGTCAATCCTATTACGAGGACGAGGAAGAATGTACCGATAAATTCAACGAGGTATTTTTTCATAAGACTAAATGGTTTGAGTAAGGAAATTCGTATGTCGTCTTTTTTAAGATAGGAAAAAATCAGGAAGGTTACATATAGGGCTAGTTTTTTTTTGACTTTATGGGTTCTCGTTAGTTGTTATCCGTTGTTTTTGGGAGAATTGAGACAATGGGGAAGGCTCGAGATAGGGCAGGGGAGTGAAGATTGCGGATAAGTAGGGCAAAAAAGTAAGGCCATCCTCCTAAGAGAATGGCCTTTTCCATGCGGTGTAATACGCATGAAAGCTGATTTATCCTTACCTTACTTATTTGCTAATCTGTAGCTTTTGAATGTAGTTCTGACCGTTCAACGTAACGGTTACGATGTATAGGCCAGGAGCAACATTGTTCAAGCTAATTTCTTCTGTATTCATTCCTTCGCGGAAGTTGGTTGTTGTGTGAAGTACCGTGCTTCCTCGGAGGTCTTTAACAGAGATAGTCGCGTCTGTATCTACTAATGTTTCTACTCTGATGAAGAAGTTTCCTTCTGTTGGGTTTGGATAGATAGTGAGGGATTCTTCTAAGTTGCGAGTAGGAGTTGCAGACTTTGATGGGATCATGAATGCCGTAGAACGAGCGTGAGCACGGAGGAGGTAAGAAGAACCATTTCCAAGCGCGCCCATTCCTGGGAATACACGTAAGAAGTATGAACCCGCAGCTAGATTATTGGCAGTGATAGATTCATTGATAGTGTTTGCACTATAAGAGCTATCAATTACGGCTCCACCATCATTGTATAGTTCTAGGTCGAAATAGTCTGACATTCCTTTGAGGTATACACGGATGTTTGGCTTATTCGCGTTTACTACGAACTCATACCAGTCTTCATCAGCAAGTGTACAGATGTTGGCTCCTCTCATGATACCTATTTGGGGAAGCATACTTGCTTCTGCCATCATATTGTTTGGCTCAAATGCGTCATGGCTACATGGAGTAACAGGCGCACAAGCAGAACAAGATTCCCAGCATACTGTAGCAAGTGTTTCGTCTCCATTTACGGTATAGTATCGGTTTGTGAAACCAGAAGTCGTGAGGGTACAAGAATCACCAGGTGTTAGGTTTTCTTGTACAGCCCAATCATCTAGTTCATACTTGAATTCTATTGGGCCGCCACCAAGATTGAAGGTTCCTTCCCAAACACCGTCCATATCTGCATCAGAAAGAGCATTACAGTTTCCACACCATCCGTTGAACGTACCTGCTACATATACCGTAGTGAATACACCTGAGTAGTTATTCATATCAACAGAGAAGGTAATATCGCCTGGAGCTAGAGAGCTTGCACAATCCGTACAACTGTTCCAGCATACCTCAGGAAGGGTATCGTTTACTCCACCAGGTACTGTAATGAGACGATTTGTGAACCCGCTTAGCGTAATTGTACATGGCTCTCCACCAGAGAATTGCTCTTGATCTGTCCAAGCGTCTACTGTAAACTTGTATTGGTATTGTCCAGGAGCCAAGTATAGGCTTACGCTATAGATACCATCCATATCAGGATCGCTCATTGGTGTACAACCGCCGCACCATCCATTGAACGCACCATTTAGGTTTACGTCTGTATAGGTTCCTGTATAATAGTTCATATCTACTTGGAAGGTAATCCAACTAGAGTCTGTACTAATCATACATGGGTCACAGCTATTCCAGCATACTTCTGCGAGGGTTGTATCACTTGAAAGGTTTAGGAGACGGTTTGTGAAACCAGCAGTTGTGATGGTACATACTTCTCCACCAGCGAAGTTTTCTTGGTCTGCCCATCCGTCTACAGTGAATTTGTATTCATGTGCACCATGAGGAAGATCAAGTGTTACGCTATAGATACCATCCATATCAGGATCCGTCATTGGAATACAAGCTCCACACCATCCCGCGAAGTTACCATTTAGGTTTACGTCAGTGTATGTTCCTGTATAATTGTTCATATCCACTTGGAAGGTTACGCTTCCTGTATCAATTGGTGCGAGGCTACATGTATCACAGCTATTCCAGCATACTACGCCAAGGGTCGAATCGCTAGATAGGTTAAGAAGACGGTTTGTGAATCCTCCTGTTGTAATCGTACAAGGCTCACCTCCAATGAAATTTTCTTGGTCAGTCCATCCATCTACCGTATACTTGAATTCGTGTGCTCCATGAGGCAAGTCAATTGTTACTGTATAGATATCATCCATATCAGGATCTGTCATCGGAATACAAGCACCACACCATCCTGCGAAGTTACCATTAAGGTTCACTTCAGTGTATGATCCTGCATATTGCGACATATCCACTTGGAAGGTAACGCTAGCTGTATCTGGAGGACCCATCATACATGGGTCACAGCTATTCCAGCACACAACTCCTAAGGTCGAATCGCTAGAGAGATCCAAAGAACGGTTTGTGAATCCACCATTTGTAACGGTACAAGTTTCTCCACCCACGAAGTTTTCTTGGTCAGCCCATCCATCTACAGTGAATTTGAATTCATGCATTCCGTGAGGCAGATCAATCGTTACAGAATAGACATCGTCCATATCAGGATCTGTCATTGGAATACAAGCACCACACCATCCTGCGAAGTTACCATTCAGGTTTACTTCTGTATATGTTCCTGCGTATTGTGACATATCTACTTGGAAAGTAACACTTGCTGTATCTGGAGGTGCAGCACCACATGGGTCACAACTGTTCCAGCATACCTCAGCAAGGGTAGAATCGCTAGATAGGTCAAGAAGACGGTTAGTGAATCCTCCAGTTGTGATTGTACATGGCTCTCCACCAGGAAAGTTTTCTTGGTCTGTCCATCCGTCTACAGTGAATTTATACTCGTGCATTCCATGAGGAAGGTCAAGTGTTACAGAATATACATCGTCCATATCAGGATCTGCCATCGGAATACAAGCACCACACCATCCCGCGAAGTTACCATTCAGGTTTACTTCAGTGTATGTCCCTGCATATTGCGACATATCTACTTGGAAGGTAACGCTTGCTGTATCTGGAGGAGCCGTACCACACGTATCACAGCTTGCCCAACAATTTACAGGTAGGGTTGCATCTCCATCAACACTTAGGGTTCGGTTCGTGAATCCTCCAGCAGATATTGTACAAGGCTCTCCTCCTTGAAATTGTTCCTGATCTGCCCAATCGTCTACAGAATATTTGAACTCATAGTTTCCTCCAGCGATAGGAATCACTCCCGTCCAAACTCCGTCCATGTCTGCATCAGATAGAGGATTAGCGTTTCCACTCCATCCGTTGAAGTTTGCACTTACATATACAGTTGTATAGGAGCCTGTATAATCATTCATATCTACTTGGAAAGTAATATTTCCTGGGGCAGGGCCTGCTCCGCATGGGTCACAAGAGTTCCAACAGACAACAGGTAGAGTTGTATCTCCAGCTACTGTTAGGACACGGTTTGTGAATCCGAAATTCGTTACAGTACAGGTTTCGCCCCCACCGAAGTTTTCTTGGTCAGTCCATCCATCTACGGTGAACTTATACTCATGAACTGTATCAGCCAGGTTTACAGTAACTTCCCAGATAGAGTCCATATCAGCATCGGTCATAGGAATACAAGCGCCACACCAACCTGCAAAGTTACCATTAAGGTTTACTTCAGTGTATGAACCGCCGAGGTAGCCTCTCATGTCTACTTGGAATGTAACATCAGAGGTCTGTGCATGTGCGTAATTAAATAGGCCAAAGAGAAGTAAGGTGATGAAAGGGAAAATCTTTTTCATAAGCATGATCAATTAGTATTCGTCTGGTAAATCTATTTCGCAATGATGAGTCTTCTGATTGCTCGTCCCTCAAGGGATTGAAGCTGTAGCATATAGATTCCATTAGAGAAATCTTGAAGGTCAATTTCTAGGTCAACTCTATCGGATTGACTGATTGTTTGATAGAGAACTTGCCCTTCGATAGAGAGAATCGAAATTTGTATGGATTCGAGTCGGTTGAACTCTGCTTCTATGTTTAGAATATTTTTGGCAGGGTTTGGATATAGATTAAGGCCGAGTAGAGATTCTATGGGGTCTATACCAATAGGATTGACAGCAATAGAGTCTGTACTTGTACATCCATTGGCGTCTGTTACAACTACTGTATAGATGAAAGGGCCTGGCAAGGTCGGAATATCTTCATCGGTTGAACCGCTATCCCATAGATAGGAGTAAGGAGGGGTTCCGCCTGATACGGTTAAATCAATGGTATCTAGTTGTGATGGCACTTCTAGAAGTAATTCGAGTGGAGCTGATGGCCCCATTATGTCTACTCCATTGGCATCGGAGGCGACTGTATCTCCAGCAGCATCAATAATCATCACCGTATAATTTCCTGTAGGGAGGCCAGAGGAAGTTGCAGTTGTATCTCCATTGCTCCACATATACATGTATGGAGGCGTTCCGCCTATTACATTGGCTGTTAGGCTACCTGTTTCACCAAAACAATTGATATGGGTAACATCAATATTACTTAGGGCTAGAGGGATTGCACAGGCTTCGCAAGAATTGAAGCAGTATATAGGAAGGATTGTGTCTCCATTTACTTCTACGATTCGGTTGGTAAACCCTCCATCTGTGAAGGTACAAGTTTCTGTGCTATCAAACTCCTCTTGCACTGCCCAATCATCAAGGGTAAACTTGAATTGTTGGGCTCCTCCTCCAAGTTGGAGAGTTGTCTCCCATGTTCCATCTGAATTTGGATCAGAAAGCGCGTCGCAGTTTCCACACCAGCTGTTGAAGGTACCACTCACGTATACTGTTGTGAAGGGGTCAGGGAATTGGGTCATATTGACTCTGAGGGTCACATTTCCTGGTTCAGGTGCTTGATCACAAGAGACACAACTTCCCCAACATACAGTTGCTAGGGTTGTGTCAGAGGTCACATCAAGGGCTCGATTGGTAAATGCACCAGAAGTCATTGTACAAGGGTCGCCTATGATAAGCTGCTCGTCATCTGCCCACGCATCTACTGCATATTTGAACTCTTGTAGCCCGATTGGAACTGTGTAGGTTCCTGTCCATATATTATCCCCATCAGGGTCAGATAAGGGTTGGCAACCCCCACACCATGAATTCCAGGTACCGTTCACTTCTACAGCAGTGAAGGTATTTCCTGCTGCAATATAATTCGTCATATCTACCGCAAATGTGACATCATGAGAGGTAGGAGGGGCAATCGAATCACATGATGTACAACTGTTCCAGCATACTACTTCCAATACGGTATCGGAAGGGATTTGTGCAAATCGATTGACGAAGGTATTGGGAGGAGATATAGTTGTTTTGGTACAAGACTCTCCACCAATAAAGTTTTCTTGATCGGTCCAACCATCAACTGTGAACTTATACTCGATGGAGTCAGCATCTATGGGTATCGTGATGGTGAAGATATCATCATTATTGCTGTCGTCCATTACCGCACAACCGCCACACCAACCGTTGAAATCTCCATTCAGGTTCACTTCTGTGTATGTACCTGAATATCCAGTCATATCCACATTGAAGGTTACTTGCTTGGGGATTCCTTGGGCGAATATCAAGGCAGGGAGCAAAAGAAAAAGGGAAAGTATATGTATCCTTTTCATGAGGGCGTCTCGTTATTCGATGATGAGTTTATTCGAAATAGAATGGCCATCTATTGTTAGGGTATAGAAATACATACCTGTTGGGATATTTGCAAGGTCTGCCGTTAGCTTTTGCGTTCCTACAACTTGTTTTGTATCGACAAGGGTTTTGACGGTTTGACCTAGTTGATTCTGGATAGAGAGGTTCACATGAGCTGTTTGGGTCAATTCATATTCGAAAGTTGTATGCCCTTTTGCAGGATTTGGGTATTGCTTAAGGGTATTGACCTCAAGAACCTCTTCGATTCCAGCAGCTGATCCAGCAGTGAAGTTATCAAAATAGTATTGATAACTGGTAAAGTTTCCTGGGTCTAAGAGCATGACAAAATTATTGGCTTGTGCTCTTGTGACGGAACCTGGAAGGTTGAAGTTCAGGGTTTGCCAAGTGCTGGCCTGATTGATTGTTGCCGTTGCTTCTTGGATAACTACAGGAGCTCCTGAACCATCATCGTTTTGAAAGGACAGCAATAGGTCTACTGGGGCATTTTCAGACCAAACATCAATTGTAAAATGATCTGATTCAGGGAAATCATCTGCTAATCTACCAATGATTACATCAAATTCCTCTCCTGCGTTTCGCGTATAGGTAGCAACATGAGAAGAGGTATTCGCTCCATTAGGATCAGGATTGGGTAGTCTTCTAAAGTTAATCGTGGAGTGATTGAAGATGTATCGTACGTTTTGGTGACATTCGAAGTCATTGAGGATATAAGGATTGGCTGCTACGCCCTCGCAAGGATCATTCGCTAGTTCGGGCCCTACTAAATTATCCCAGTAATAGGTATCAGCTGTATTGGTTCCTGGATCAAATAGGAGTACCATGGTATTCACCTCCGTATTCGTAACTGCTGGGTCTGGGGTATTGTCGAATGAAAATGTTAGGGTTTCCCATTGATTTGCAACAGAGGTAGTTGCGAGGTATACGCTATGTCTACCTGCTGGATAATTAGCGGGTTCTGCAACTTGATTGTTCTCAAGGGTAATTTGAACAGTAACGCCTACTCGTGGGCTCCATACATCTATACTCATTTGCTTGCTCCCTGCTGTATAATCAGCGAGGTCAGCCATTGCGCCTTCAAGTACGATTACATCGTATTGTTCCGAAGGGTTTCGGGTGTATTGGGCTGCGATAAGGCTGGTGTTTCCTGATTGATCAGGGTTCTCATAATAGGGGATGAAGGTTCCACTGACGAAAAAGTAATCTGCTTTCCGTTGGTCTTCAAAGTTTTCCCAAGTTATTTGGGCATTGGCCGTAACAAAAGCAAAGCACAAAAGGAGTACTAATGTGGTTAGTCTATTCATCTTTTTCATGTATTTATTGATTACTTTTCAATATAAGTAAATGTGGCCTTTTTGTCTGCAACTAAGATCTCAAAGTCTCCTGCTTCTGTCACTTTTTCTAGATTTTTATTGACAAATGCGAGGTCTTCAGGATTAATTTTGAATCGAACTTCAGTCGATTCTCCTGCTTTGAGAGATACTTTAGCGAATGCTCGTAGTCTTTTGGTACATGGAGTGATACTTGCGAAAAGATCTTTTGAGTATAGTTGTACTACTTCTCGCCCCTCTCTATCTCCTGTATTGGTTACTTTTATGCTGGCAGTGATGCTACCTTCTGGGTTTAAAGTCTCTGCGCTTAGGCTAATTTCGCCATATTCGAATTGAGTATAGCTTAGCCCATAACCAAATTCGAATTGAGGATTGAAGGCGTTGAGCCCAAAGGAAGTATCGAGCTTTTCCGTTTGCTTATGGTCATAAGTGAGAAGGGTATTGACATATCGAGGATAGGTAAAGGGTAGTTTCCCCTCAGGGTTATGCTTTCCTAGTAAGATATCGGCTGCTGCGCGACCTCCTTCATCTCCTGGGTGATAGGTCATTAAAATTGCATCTGCATAAGGCTCAATTTCACGAATGATAAGCGGACGATTGGTCATTAACACAAAGGTGATAGGCTTTTCCGTTTTGGCCAAAGCTTTCACCAGTTCAATTTGTGGAGCAGAGATGGTGAGGTCGTCAATATCTCCAGGCTTCTCAGTAGATGGGTTTTCGCCTAGGGCAATAATAATAGATTCAACATTCTTTGCCGCTTTTACAGCTTCTTCAATATCAACGGCCTCATCTACTGTTGTTCCTTGTACAAATTGTAGATTTTTGTCTCCTAAGTGCTTCGCAAGGGCATCATGAAGGGTGAGCTTCCCTTTTGTATTATACTGAGGGTCAGTTCCTTGCCAAACATGCGTCCAGGCACCATTTTGAATATTAAGTGAATGGGAAGCTGCTCCTGTTAAAAGAACTTTGGTGTTTGTGGCTAGAGGTAGGGTTTGTTCTTCGTTCTTTAGAAGGGTAATTCCAGCGAGTGCAGATTGATAGCTTGCTTCAGCAAACTCTTCGCTGCCAAACTTAGGGTAGTCCTCCATTGGGAAATAAGGCTGGTCGAATAGCCCTAGGTCGAATTTGAGGGTTAGAATTCTTCTAACGGCTTCATTAATTCTGTCCTCACTTACTTCTCCTTCATTGACCAATTCTACTAACAAGTCAATAAACTCTAAATCCATAGGAGTCATACTCATATCAATCCCTGCATTGATGGCAATCTTGATGGCTTCTTTGTAGGAAGAGGCTACCTTATGTATCTCATGGAGCTTTTTGATGTCCTCCCAATCTGTAAGGGCTATACCCTCAAAGCCCATTTCATCTCTAAGGAGTTTGGTTAGAATATCATGATTTGCGTGTACAGGAATTCCATTAATCTCGCCTGAGTTAATCATGATGGTGTGAGCTCCTTGATCAATAGCTGTTTGGAAAGTGGGTAGGAAGTATTCTCGTAATTGTACATCTCCTATATACGTTGGGGTTCTATCTTTTCCTGAGAATGGAAAACTGTAACCCAAGAAATGCTTCATACAAGATGCTACTTTATCTTTACTTGCAATATTGTCCCCTTCGTATCCTCTAATCATGGCTTCTCCCATGACCTGAGCGAGGTGTACATCTTCGCCATATGTTTCAAACACGCGAGACCAAAGGGGATTTCTCATTACGTCCAATACAGGAGAGAAGTTCCAAGGAATACCTGAAGCACGACACTCATAAGCTGTGATAGATGCTCCTTCTTCTACCAATTGTGGGTCCCAAGTTGCAGCCATTGCGAGGGGTTGCGGGAATAGGGTTCCTCCAACTGTATAGTTAACTCCATGTATTGCATCAATTCCATATAAGATGGGCACCTTCAATCGTGACTTTTTGGCTTCATCTTGTATTTCTTTATGAATTTTGTACCAATGTTCTCGGGAGTATGTATACCCTCCTACATTCAATATGGATCCGACTCCATATTCCACGATGGCCTTTTTTAGCTTGACAGGATCTAACTTATGAGGCTTTTCCAACTGGAAAGGTTTACCAACAGAGATGACATCAATGGAAACTTGTGCCATTTGTCCAACCTTCTCTTTCAAGGTCATCTTTTTTATAAGGCCTTCTACTTTTTCTGCATGTGGAGAAGGTGTATGATCATCGGATTTCGCACATACTTTTGTGCAACTTTGAATGCAAGGCAATGAGAGTAAGAGGATTAATACTAATAAGTATAATCTATTAGAGTATGAAAGCATGTGAATGTTGTTTTATAGAGTATGTATGTTCTTTTGCACGGGTACTACGATTCGCCAATCAGTTATTGAGGGGTATATACCCTTATGTAATCAATTTCAAGCGTTTGAGGGAAGCTTGTAGTGGAATTTGGGTTTCCTGGCCAGTTTCCTCCAACTGCTAGGTTCATTAACAAGTGGAAACGCTCATTGAAGGGGTATCCTGTAGGAAGAAGCTTGGTTGGGGTATATGGGCCAGAATATTCTTCTCCATCTATAAGGAACTTCATACAATCTTTTGCCCAGAGCAGGGTGAAAATATGGTGTTGATCTGAGAAATCTTCTCCATTTGAGAGCGAGAAGGATTCTCCTAGAGATCGATGGAAATCACTTCCATAATGTATCGTTGCGTGAACAGTATTGGGCTCATGTCCTACAAGTTCTACAATATCGATTTCTCCACTTGCTGGCCATCCTCCATATAGATTATCTGTAGGAAGCATCCAAACGGCTGGCCAGATTCCTTGCCCTTTTGGTAGTTTAGCTCTTACATCTATTCGCCCAAAAGTGAAGTCCGCTTTATTTTTCGAGCGTAATCTTGCAGAGCTATATTGAAAGCCATTTATTGTGTTGTTTTCTCGGTATGCACGAATTTGAAGTTTTCCTCCTATGGTTCGTGCATTTCGGGAGCTATCTGTATAATATTGAAGTTCGTTATTACCCCACCCACAGATATCATATTCACATCCATTCCCTATCATAAACTCCCATTTAGAAGTGTCTATGAAGTCGAATTCATCGCTCCATATTAGGGAATATTGGTTAAGAGAATCAGGGAAGTAACAGGGTGTTTGAACGTTCTCTATTTTTTTCGTACAGCTACCTGATATACAGCAAATAAAGGCCAATGCAAGGATAGATAGATATAGTTGTGATGTGTGCATTAGCGGGCGTGTTATCCTTTTCCTTTGTTTATTAAGTAGATTTCATCGATATAAACCTCTCCTTCATCGCCAAAGTCAAATATGAGTTGTTTGAGTTGTGATTTATCGATTTGACCTTGGAAAGCGGAAAAGGGGACCTCTACTGTCGTCCATTCTTTACCGAATTCTTTAACAGAAGAGAATTTTTTATCGATGTCTGCAGTGACATAACTGAAGTTATATGCTTCTAGTCGTAGGCGGATATTGAGTTTCTCAGATACTTCGCCTAGGTTTTTGACCTTAAATTGGACAATCGCATCATTCCACAGTTCGGTGGCGTCAATAGGATGCCATTCGTTCCAATTAATTCCGAAAGAGATAAAATGACAATCCCCTTTTGCGTGATCCCATTTTGCATGAACGGATTTGCTTCCTTCTGTCTTGTCCTTTGAGGATATCTCAATGGTTTGGCATTGGTCTTCCATGAAGCCCCATTCATGGTTATTAATGAATTCATCTTTAAATAAAGAAATTGGGAGAAGGGTTGGATTAGGACGGGCTTTTTCTTGTACCCAAGGAGTGATGGGGAAGGGTTTGTATGGGACTAAGCTAATATCGTCGATATATAACTCGCCCACTTGTTGCAACTCTAGAACGAGTTGCTTGATATTTGTCAAGTCAATTCCCTGGTCTTCCGCATCAAACGAATTTAAAGGCACAACAACTTTTACCCATTCTTCTCCAATGACACCTTCTTCCAGAAATTTACTATGGGTATACGAATATGTTTGAACTCCACTGTAATCTTCGAGTATCATTACCATTGGTAACATGTACATTTTTTTGCCTTTAGGCGCGCGTATGTACATTTCGATCCCGACTGTTTGAAATATATCTGATAAATCTTTTGCAGCCCATCCATTCCATCCTATTCCTACCCCCACCCAATCACATTTGTATCGATCCCAGTTCAGGTGTATGGATGTTTTGCCTGTTCGATAAATATTATTACTTGCTTGAAAATGTTTACATTCATCCTTTTCTAGCCCCCACATATCTCTAGTCGCATCTCTATAGATTGCAGGTTCTGCAAATTCTGCTATGTTTGAGAGATCTATAGGAGCTTGTACTTCTTCCGTATCATATAGGCTTAAGGTTTTGAGCTGGACGCACCCGCTCATCCCCATTAGGCATATTATGAAACCGTATATATGAATAGAGAAGTATTTCATAAGGATGCGTTTTCTATGGGTTTAATGGAGCATTTGCTGTAAAGAATAAATAGTCAATCCCGTATCCAACTTCTTCTCTAGGATTAGGTTGGTCATTTTCGTTAGAGATAAGAAGGGCTCTCACAGCTACAATCTTGTTAAGATGTTCTTCACTCATACCTGCTTCTGCAAGTGTATGAGAGATGTGAATCCATCCTGTGTGAGCGAGAGGAAAGTCCCCTTCTAGTTGGAAGGTTTGGTCGATTCCATCATTGTATTCGCCATTATCATTTGTATCATAGGCGAATTGAATAACGGCTATTGTATAAGGGCGACCATCACTATATAGAAAAGCATTAAAGTATAGTTGGCTTGGGTCTTGAGTAGGGACAGGGAAATACGTATTTCCTGTGATAGATGCTTTGATATCAATTAACCCTACAAAATAATTGCCTGGAACTCCCCCAGCGTCCGTACCTTTTAATAGATAGTATCGGTTTCCTTGTGCGGCAGGAATGTCGTTTTGTGGGCCAGAATCAGGAGTAAGTTCGAACTCATAGTTTCCAAAGAAAATATTATTTCCAGCATCAGACTCGAAGTCTGCTATGAGCTCTCCGATATCATTCTTGGGTGATACTGCTTCAATGGTTACACTCTCACTCACATCTGGTTCGTTTTCGATGGTCAGTACAGCTGTACAATTTTCTACTCTGAATTTGGGCAGGTGAGTGGTTGAGCCGTTCCAAGAGGCATTATCTACATCCAATTTCCGAGATAGTCCTGTAATTTCTTTAACCGCTCCACTTGCTTGACCCGTAATGGTTATTGTCCAACTTACATTTTTATTGAATTCAGCAGTAAAATGTACGGTTTGCCCATTTTGAAAGTCTACTGATGTTCTATTTGCCTCAAGGGATGTCACGAGGGCAAACTCTCCATATTGGTCAATAATAGAAGGCCCATCAAAGCCATCTGTTTCGCGACAGGAGATGAAGGACGATAACAACCCTATGAGGAGCAAGTAACGAGTGTATGTGTGAGCGTTCATCATTAGAAATTCATATTGTAAAGGACAAAAACTTGATTCAAGTTATAGTCGTTCTGTGGTAAAAGGGATTGCCCGAACTGAAAAGTATGGTACTGAACAGTCAAATAGATATCATCTTTGAATCGATACCGTAAACCAGCCCCCAATAGAACCTCAGTGTCATCATAGTTAGAAATAGGGAAATCTTCAATGACATTAAATTGACTCAATATCGGTCTGAATTCATTTCCATTGGCGGATAAGACTTGAGTTCCGAGTAGGAGATCGCACTTCTTGAATAACTCTGCCTCAATACCTGCATTGAATAGGAGAGAGGTTAGGTCGATTTGTTCGACAACATTTCCTCCCCTTTGGGTGCGTTCCATTTGGAGGCCAATGGTAAGAGATAGGTTTCTCTTTAGCTCTTTCCATTTGTGGAAGTGCATAGAACCCTGTAGCTGCGTTAGTAAGAAATTTTTGAGCTCTGCAGTTCCTTGTCCTCGAATCTCTGACATATAGGCAATTCTGAGATTCGCATCTGCGATTTCCTTGGGTTGTTGGTAGTCAAATGCTAGGTCTACCCCTCTTCTATTGGGAGTGGCTTTGCCATATGGGAATGTATTACTTAGGCGAGGGTCATATGGCATTAAGGTTTCTTGAAGTTGGGAGGTGTAAAGGAAGCGATCTCGTCCTAAATCGAATAATGAAATCGCTCTTACAAACTGATCATTTCCGATTCTGTGAAATAGGCCTTTGGTTCGACTAAAATCTACGGCTTTGCTTTGGGCAGCCATGCTAAAGAAATCAGGGCCTACATCTCTATAGTTTAGGGTTGTAGATATTCCCTTCTTGGGAAGCTGGAACGTTAAGCCTGCGTCTGTGAAGAAGTCATCTTTCTCAAATGTGGTGATAGAGTCAGCTTTGCCTACAATTCGTCCAACTCCTCCTTCTCCCTCTAGATGGAGTGACCAATTGTCTTTTTCTACAAGCTTGATTTTTGCATCTGCGGTGTAAACAGGGTTACGAAGCCCTGTATTTGCATTGCCTGACGTGAGATCATCAAATACATGGAGTGTGTGAAATCGGACTCTTGCATGTTTGCGATTTTGGAAGGATACTGTCCCTCCAGTAAGTAGACGTGTTGGAACGGTAAAGAAGTCAGTAGGTCTAATACGGGTTAAGAATGCTGTAAAATCTAGATCATCAATTATTTTGGCGAAACTAAGGCCGAAATCAAGTTTGGCGCCTTGCATTCGGCGAGTATGATTATCTGTATAGAATTGGTCGTAGTAAATAACCTCTTTTTGTGGGGCGAACACCTCTGGGAGGTTAATTCGGCCAGCTTCTTCATTGAGGTATAGTGTATAAGGCGTCATGGCCAAGTCCATATCTCCAATATGGTAGCGAAGGCCATTGGCTATGATGCCTTTTGCATATAGCTCTCGAATTTCTATAGACATGCCTGCCCCAAAGAATCCTCCAAACTCATTTCTTAGACGGAGGGTCGCTTTTATTTCATTTTTATCATTGGGTACGATATCAATCCCGAGATCCAGCAGGAATTCTCCTTCTGTTACTCGGTTCACAGTAGTCGTATCGGAGGTTTTGATTTCTCCCCGGATGGTTGTATTCGAGATGTATGCGCGCCCCAGGCCATTGAACCTGACTTTTTTGAGCTTTTGCGCCTGCAAACCCGTAGGCACAAGCAGAAGGATTGCCATTACGATACGTGCGTTGTGTAAAAGATGTTTCATTCGGCATGGCTATAAGGATTTAGAAAAATATTTTCAGTTCAATTGTGGTTTCAGTTCCTCGGTATTCATCCAAGGCAAAATTTCTATCTTGGAATCTCATCCAACGTTGTCGGGCATATATTCCTGCATTTTTGGCAACTAGCCAATCAAACCCGATGGCATACCCAATTCCTAATTGATCTCTTGGTAGGAAAGTATCGATATCCCATTCTGTATCTTTCCCCCCTTTGATACTTTCTAGACCGAAGTAGCCAGCGAGAATGAACTTTGGAAACAACTCATAGTAAAGGTCTACTTCATGATATTGAGCAAACAGGTAGGAATTTTCCCAATTGAAGTATGGAACAGGGCTAAATACATTTCTAGCTGATTGCCATGAACCTAGATAGAATAGGTAGAAAGGGCGTTTTGCAATATCATGTTTGAATTTGACCTGTAAGTCGATTGCATTGAAATAGGCTTTGCTAAGAGGTTCGCCAGTCAATGGGTTTACATCTGTTCTAACTACCTTTTCATAAGCTCCTCTGAAGTAGGTAAATACACGCCCATATGGGCCTACTACTGTCGGGCCTGTTGCATTTTCAGGGAATGGATTATATACGCGTGAGAGAGCAAGACCATTAATTCTATGGACATAGGATAACTCTGGACCTGCTAAGTCTATTTCTTTGGCTATTCCGAGCCCTGCATTCACTTTTAGAGGGCCAAGTTCATATTCTGTGTTAATATTGATTCCTCGACGATTGTGAGCCAACTGCTCCACCTGCGTCAAGGCTCCTCCCACGGATGCTTGTCCGTTTTGGGAAGAGCCTGCAACTGACGTTTGAATTTCAGGATTGGAGAATGTTTGTACTTCTCCATTTAAGTTGTAAAAGCTTTGGCCAATTTGATAGAATTGTACGGAAAAAGGTAGAAATGTGTATTCTTTAGGGATATATATTTTCATCATAAGAGCCTCTCCCCATTTTCGGGCTATTTCTGGGCTTTCAAACGAACCCGCTCCAAGTTCCCCCGTTAAACGAAGCCCCTTTACTTTCCAATCGAAATCAAGGGTATGAACCTGATAGAATCGTTTTGTTGCCGAAAGGCTGTCTAAAAATGTCCAACTGTTAAGGGTATTATAGCCAATATAGTTTTCGTTAAAGTTCTTTTTGATTTGTCCACCTACGACGAAGCTTGGAAGGATACGACTTGTTCCTGCAAAACCATTGTATAGAGGGAAGTTTCCTGCATTATTGCCATTAGGAACGGTTGATAAGGGATTGGTTTGAGGAGGAAGATTGACTGTTTGGCCTGCTTGATTGACTGAAAATCCTAGCCCTCCATTGTTTTGAGTTTTCCCGAATAGAGCAGATACATAGAAATCCTTGGGGAGATTAGAGGCTTCTAAGATAATTCCTTGAAAGGCTAGTTTCCCCCATCGGTTATCTCTGTTTATACTTCCTGTATCATAGTAATTGTCATACTTATCAGTATTAAGTACGCCTTCCCAAGGAGTTCTATCGAATATAGAAAAGCGGTCGAATGCTTGGAAGGTTCCCATAGTAAAGGGACTGAGCGTATGCCAGTGAATTCCCCCAGCTCTGATCCCAAAGTTTCCAACACTTGTTGCAAAGTTTCCATAAAGGTTAATACCTAGGTTCATGGTGAAAGCATTCCCCAAGTTAGTACCTAGATAAGGGGTGAAAAAGAATAACTCCGTTCCAAAAGTTGTTTTACCTCCAGCTCTACCTGTCATATATAGAGACAACATCGGCTCTCTGTATACATCTCCTACTCCATAGGCTTTTTCGTAAGGATTAAGGTTTGGATAGGGGACACGTATATGACGACCATATCCAAAGAAGCGGTAATATCCATTAAAGTTGATACTTTTCAGTGGCTTCTTTTTCGTGTATATCGCCTCTGATTCAACAAAATCCTTCTTTGTTGAGTCTGCGCTAATACTTTCTATTTCTTGTCCAAAAACTGTTTGAGAGCTTAGCCAAAAAATAAAAATGATGGATATGTATAGGAGATTCCTAAAAGTGGTAGACATCACATCATAGAAGTTAGTTTCTCTTGGATTTTTCAATACTTACAAGCACAAATTATACATCTGATACATATATGATGTATTTTTACGCAACATAAAATTAGAACTAATTTCTCTTAAATCTAAGGAAAGGATTTCATCTTAACCTCATCATTTATGCTACAGTACTACATCAATACTACATCATATTGATGCTAAAGTGTTGAAAATGAATGCAATTATAGGAATAATAGATACACACTTGTCATTTTAACTATTCATCGTAATGTATTTCAATTTTGTTTAAAAAATTGTAATATGAATCAAGGTAATAAAGTCAGTCTGTATAGGCTCTTGTGTATATGAAAAGGTTATTTATACTTTTAGGAATATTTGTGTTAACTCCTTGTTTAACATTCGGTCAAATACAACGAATCGGTGTACCTTTTTTGCATAACTACAAACGAACGGAATATAATGCGGGCGCACAAAATTGGTCTATCGTTCAAGATTCGCGTGGAATTATGTACTTCGGAAACCGTTTTGGAGTACTCGAATTTGACGGGGTTTCATGGAAACATATCAACTTATCTAAAAAGACAATTGGACGATCCTTACAGCTAGGGAGTGAAGGGCAGGTGTATGTAGGGGGGCAAGGAGAGTTTGGATATTTATGGCCAGACTCTATAGGGAATATGTCCTATTATCCTTTATGGACAGAGTTGCCAGATAAACATCAAAACTTTGATGATGTATGGCGAATTTTGGCTGTTGAGAATGGAACTAGTTTCCACTCAGGAGCAGCGATTTTTATTAAGCGTGAACAAGGGTATTTTGACATCATTACTCCCCCTAAAGCCAATACAGAATTTTACAGAACCTATGCTTGGCATGGGCGTTTTTACGCTTCAGTGGCAGAAGAGGGGTTATTTGTCATTGAAGGAAATCAGCTATTGCCTGCGCCAGGGAGTGAAGATTTAAAGAATGTGACAATTGTTGATATCTTGCCCTATAGAGAAGATGAGGCTTTGATTTTTACATATAAGAATGGGGTCTTCGTCTATGATAAGAAGAGTGTAAAAGCGTGGACAGGAACGGTAAATGAGTTTCTAGAAAATAACCTTGTCTATTGTGTCGCTCGGCTACGTGATGGAACTTATGCGGTAGGAACTTCAGAGAATGGTCTTTTCGTTTTTGATCGTGCGCGCAATCCGATTTTACATGTGAATAAAGAGGGAGGGCTTCAAAATAATACTGTACTGAGTATTTGTGAAGATCGGTCAGGGAATTTATGGCTAGGCTTAGATAATGGGATTTCGTTCATTGAGCTGAACTCCCCTTTTTCAATGATTCGAACTTCTATGGGATTACAGGGCACTCCTTATGCTTCTCGCTTGCATGATGGGCAAATTTATTTTGGGACTACAAATGGTGTATATCAGACCTCTTGGAATGAGCTTACATCTCCATTGAAAACCCCAAAGCTTCAATTACTCCCTAATTCTAAGGGACAGGTATATGGAATCTCTGAAGTTGGAGGCGAGTTACTCTTATCTCATCATCTCCATGCTTTTCGTATATCTCCTAATCAGGCTTCAGCAATTTCTGATGTGCAGGGATCATGGATGTTTTTGGAACTCAACCAGTTTCCTGGATACATGATTGAAGGAACTTATACGGGGCTGAATTTGTACAAGAAAGAAGGGAATGGCTGGTCCTTTGTCAGACGCTTGGAGGGTTTTAATGAGTCCTCTCGGATTATGGAACAAGATGATAAGGGCAATATCTGGATGGCACATGGCAATAAAGGGATTTATAAAATACAATTGCGAGAAGACCTAACAGGTATTGAAAAGGTTCGCTTTTACAATTCGAAAGACGGATTTCCTTCAGATATTTTCACGAATGTCTACCGAATAAAAGGAGAATTGTTGTTTTCGGCTGAAAAGGGAATGTATAAATATGATGATAAGAAAGATGCTTTTGTCCCAAACCCTAAATGGAATGCACTGTTTGGGGAGGAAACATATGTGCGTCGTTTGGTGGAAGACTTAGATGGAAATGTTTGGTTTCAAGTAGACGAAGATTTTGGCGTGCTCCGCTCCAAAGGAAGCGGACGAAATACCTCATATGAGAAGCGGGTTTTCCCACAAATGAAAGGCCGCTTATTGCCTGGTTTCGAGCATATTTATCCATATGCTTCAGGAAAATTATTTATTGGCACGCAAGAGGAGTTTGTACATTATGACGACAATATTCAAGCCTTTGAATCTCCTCCTTTTTCGTCCTTGATTCGAGAAGTGCATGTAGGAGATGGAAAAACGAATACTCAATTGTTTGGAGGGACTTTTACAGAGAACGACAGCATTGTATTGCATCCATTAGGCGCTGAAGAGGGATACACATTAACTTCATCAATCCATAGCTTCTGGGTTTCTTTCTCCACTAATAGCTATGAAGGAGCTTCTCAGATGAAATACAGCTGTTGGCTAGAAGGATTGGAAGAAGGGTGGTCAGATTGGTCATTGAACAACGAAAAGAATTATACGAACTTACCTTCTGGTTCCTATACATTCCACGTAAAGTCAATGAATATTAGTGGGGAAGAGGGAGAGGAGGCTATCTTACAATTCAAAATTAGAACACCTTGGTATCGTACCATATGGGCCTATATTGTATATGTAGCGTTGATTCTTGGGTTGATAGCGTATCTATATCGTTGGAACCTTCTTCAAATAGAGCAAGAAAAGTCTGCGCTTGAACAAGAACAACAAGAAAAGATTAGAAAAAAGGAACAGGAGCTCAAGGAGAAGGAAATGGCATACAAAGAAGAGAGCGAGCGTTCTGCTGCAGAAATCATTCAATTGCGAAATGATAAGCTAGAGACAGAGATTTCTTATAAAACCAAAGAGTTGGCATTATCTGCTATGCATCTGGTTAAGAAGGGAGAGGTGATGAATAAGATTAAATCGGATATCGTCAAGATATCTAAACAAACTACTGAACCTGCCAAGAAGCAACTTGAACGAGTCGTCAAGGATATTGAGCATGATATGCGTTTGGATAAGAGCTGGGAGCAGTTTGAGATTTTATTTGATGAAGTACATGGAAACTTTATTCGCCGTCTAAAGGAGAAATACCCAAACCTTACTCCTAAGGAATTGAAGTTGTGTACGTATTTGCGTCTCAATCTATCAACTAAAGAAATTGCGCCTTTAATGAGTATCTCTGTAAGAGGGGTAGAGATTAGCCGTTATCGTTTGCGTAAGAAGCTAGATTTGGACTCTAGTAAAAACTTGACTGAGTTTCTGATGGTATTATAATGTTTGTTGGGATAGTACCAAGTTTCTGTTTCTTTTGAAAAATACTTAAGTACCCTATTCCCAGCTGGGAATAGGGTACTTAAGTGCTTGACCTTCGACTACCCAGCTGGGAATACGTTACTCAAGTGCTTGACCTTCGACTACCCAGCTGGGAATAGGGTACTCAAGCGCTTGACCTTCGACTACCCAGCTGGGAATAGGGTACTCAAGCGCTTGACCTTCGACTACCCAGCTGGGAATACGTTACTCAAGTGCTTGACCTTCGACTACCCAGCTGGGAATACGTTACTCAAGCGCTTGACCTTCGACTACCCAGCTGGGAATACCTTACTCAAGTGCTTGACCTTCGACTACCCAGCTGGGAATACGTTACTCAAGCGCTTGACCTTCGACTACCCAGCTGGGAATACGTTACTCAAGCGCTTGACCTTCGACTACCCAGCTGGGAATACGTTACTCAAGTGCTTGACCTTCGACTACCCAGCTGGGAATAGGCGTAAACAACGCCATTTTGCTGTATAAAATGTCGGCAATGAGGATACGTATAAGAATTTACATACTGTAAAGATCCCTTTATCAAGAAACTATTCGCAAATATCAGTTTGGTCGTTTTGCTGAATGTTCTCATCAAGCCAACATGGTTACTAATGGAGAATGTTGTGCAAAATGAAGTCGGACATGCCGATTGGGGGATGTACTCCGCACTCTTATCATTTAGCTTCCTCTTCGTTTCATTATCCGATTGGGGAATCAATCAGTACAGCACCAAAACCCTCGCTAGCCAACCCGAACTCTTAAAATCCTATTTTCCCAATCTCCTAAGTTTTAAGATTCTCCTATCCTTACTGTATCCGATACTGATGATTGGGATAGGTATTCTAATTGGATACAAAGGACGCGAATTGGCATTCCTCGGATTACTCTGCCTAATGCAAGGAGGCATCCAACTCGTTTTGTTCTTTCGAGCAAACTTCCAAGCGTCGCAGATGTTCAAAATTGATGGAGTGGCCTCGGTATTCGAACGGGCTTTACTCCTCGCAATAGTAGGAGGGTTGTTGTACTATGGAATTAAGATTGAAACCTTTGTATATACGCGCTTAATTGCAGTATTAGCCTCCATTGCCCTCTTTTATGGAGCGATTGTTTATATATATGGTTGGCTAAAGCCTCGCTTCGAATGGAACATTGTTAAAGAAATCCTCCGAAAAAGCTTTCCCTTCGCCATGATTACCATTGTCTATTCCCTGCATGACAAAGTAGATCAGGTAATGCTCGAACGACTCTATAGCAAACATGAGGCAGGCCTATATGCAGGGGCATATCGATGGCTGGATGCCTTTAGCATGTACCTTTGGACAATCATGCCCATCTTTTTTGCCAAGTTTGCCTTCCACATTAATGACCTCCATGAAAAGAAGCGTCTATTACAATTCGGGCAAGTCGTTGCGGCAATTCCGCTTATATATGTGAGCATTTTTACTTGGTTTTATGGAGAGAAGCTTCTGTGGTTATTCGACAAAAGTTCGGATCAGGAGGTTGCAGTCATGCTCGCATGTTTACAAGCTTTGTTTGTTGCGGCATATATTAATTCGATTTTCTCCATATTCAGCACCTTACTTACGTCTACGAATCATGAGCGATTCGTCAGCAGAATGGTCGCGATTAGTATCTGTATAAACATTGCCCTAAATTTTATCTTCATCCCAGAATATGGGGCATTTGCATCTGCTTGGACAACCGTGATAAGCTATTTGTTTTTATCAATTACCTACATCGTCTATATCCAACGACAAACAGAATTGGACGTACCTTATATACAAATGGGCAAAATCCTGCTAGCTAGTATCGGATTGGCTGCCGCATTTTATGGGCTAATCCACACCTCTTTCCCTTGGTTTATCAATAGTGCAATAGCAGGGATTGTCTTCCTCATTTGTGCTTTTATACTTGGTCTACATCGAATTCCCAAAATAGAATAAGGTAAGTTTCCAGAGGTTTACTAATTTCGCCCCCGAAAGGAGACATACTACTTATCATTAGAGTAAATGAAAACTGTTACGCACCTATTACTGTGCTGCATTCTATTGAGTGCTTGCGCCACAGCACAGGTTACCTTCAAAGAGCCAGAGGGGAATATTAGTCGAATCGCTTTTGGATCATGTGCATCCCAAAATAAACCTCAACCCATCCTCACGACGGCAACTCAAGATCAGCCCGACCTCTTCATATTCCTTGGAGACAATATCTATGGGGATACAGAAAAGATGAAGAAGCTCGAAAAGAAATACCATAAGCTAGGACGCAAAGACGAGTTTCAGGCTCTCAATGAAGCAACAACCATTCTCGCTACCTGGGATGACCACGATTATGGTGTAAATGATGGCGGATTAGAATATCCTAAAAAGGTAGAATCAAAGGAAGTTTTTATGAAGTTCTGGGACGAACCCGAGGACGGTTTCCGCCGAACCCATGAAGGGATATATACCTCCTACCTATATGGCGAAACAGGCAAACGTACCCAAATTATCCTACTTGATACCCGAACCTTCCGAACGAATCTCTTGCCTGCCGAAACAAGCGATCACCGTAATGACTATCGCCCCAATCCAGACCCTAATGCAACCCTCCTTGGCCAACAACAATGGGAGTGGCTCGAACAAGAATTACAAGTTCCCGCAGAAGTTCGAATTATTGGTTCCAGTACCCAGTTTGGTATTGAGTATAATGGATACGAAGCTTGGGCAAACTTCCCGCTAGAACAAGAGCGAATGTTCGACCTCATCAAATCGACCCAAGCCAATGGTGTTATTTTCATTACGGGGGATGTACACTATGGAGAATTATCTATCCAACAACCTACGGATATGTATCCGATACATGATGTAACCTCCAGCGGAATCACCCAAACGTGGTCCCATGTCGAAGCAAATAGCTTTCGATTGGGGGAGGCATTTCGAGAAAACAACTACGGCCTCATCATCATTGATTGGGAGGCCAATACGCCTACAGTAAGAATGACTGTTAGAGACGTATTGGGAAACGAGCAAATACAACACGAAATCCCCTTAGATTCCTTGCGTTTTTAAACCGAACTCTATAACTAGCCAACAAATACGGAAGAGCCTTGAAACACATTGCGGTAAATACTCGACTCATGCTCAAACAAGGAGCAGAAGGAATAGGGCGATTCACCCAAGAGGTTGTCGGTAGAATGGTTAAACGAAACCCCAATTACCGATTTACCCTCATCTTTGATCGACCTTATCATGAATCCTTCGAGTTTGGCGAGCATGTAACCCCCCTAGTAGTGTCCCCGCCTACCAGGCATCCCGTGCTTTGGTACTTATGGTTCCATTGGCTCGTTCCAAGAGTCTTGAGGAAAATTAAGCCAGATATTTTCTTCTCCCCAGAATTCTTTTTAACTACTTGGGAAGGAGGGCCACAGGTTCCTGTGTTTCATGATATTGGCTATGAACACTTCCCGAACGATATTCCCTGGTTGGCCTCTCGGTATTATAGATATTATTCTAAAAGATACGTTAAAAAAGCTGCTCATGTCCTAACGGTCTCACAATACAGCAAGGAAGACCTTATAAATACATATAAGCTTACAGAGGAGGATATTTCAATTGTACATAGTGGAATATGCAATGGCTTTGATCCTGTAACGCCAGAAGTTCGACAACAAACACGAGATGAATTCTCAGAAGGACAACCCTATTTCCTCTTTGTCGGAACCATACAGCCCCGCAAGAACATTGAATCTCTCTTGCAAGCATTTGACCTATTCAGAACCCAAACAGGAGTAGATGTAAAATTACTTGTTGTTGGAAAAAAAGGATGGGAGTACGAAAGGGCATTTCGCATCTATGAAGAAATGGACAATAAAGACGATGTGATTTTTACAGGCTTTGTGTCAGATGAAGCCCTTGGTAGAATCTATGGAAGCGCATTGGCACTTACCTTTCTTCCTCATTTTGAAGGTTTTGGGCTTCCTGTACTGGAGGCAATGACCAGTGAAATCCCTGTCATTTGCAGCAATGTGACTTCCCTTCCTGAAGTGACGGGCAATGCTGCCTTACAAGTAAATCCCCTCGACATTACCGCAATTACCGATGCCATGAAACTAATCTATCGAGATCCTCAACTTCGAGAAGAGCTCATAGAAAAAGGCCGCTACCAACGAACGGTTTTCTCTTGGGATGATACCTATGAAGCGGTATGGGAAAATCTCCTCAATGTGCTGAAGCGGACATAGAGACACCATACGATTTCAAGCAAACACGTAGCAAGTATAAAGGAGAATTTACATAAAGAGATTGCTCAATTCTCAAAAGAGAGAGGGAATTCCTATATGCTTACAATACCCCTCTCTTCTTCAACTCAAAGAAACAACGAGCACAAGCTTCCACATCTGCTAGTGCATTATGGGCATTCGAGAACTTTCTTCGAAAGAGATGCTTATGCAACTCTGTCAAGGAAGGCCATTTATAACGTCCCCACTTCCCCCGAATCTTACAGTAATCTGCTGTAGACTTCATTGTACACACCCGATTTGTATCAAAAAGCTCTGAGTAAGCCAAGTTCATTCGAATTAATTCGGCTCCAACAATCTTCTCATCAAACGCAATATTATGTGCGACTAAGGTCTCAGCAGCTTCGACATCGGCATAAAACTCTTTTAACACATCATAGAGAGCCTCTCCCTTTTCATATGCAATTTCTGTCGTGATCCCATGTACATTGGAAGCGGTTAAGGGTATCCGAAACCCCTCAGGTTGGATAATATATTCCTGCCGTTTCGTTTCCTTATATTCGGCATCGTATATCACCCATGCAAGTTGAATCATTCGTGGCCAGTTCTCCAAATCTGTAACAGGTGCCGTCCAAATACGAGGGAGCCCTGTAGTTTCTGTGTCAAAGAATAAATACATAGTCTAACTTTACTATAAAATATCGAATCGATCGCAAGATACACATTTATCCTCCTCCCTCCGCAATAAATAGCCGAAGCCTAACAGAAAAAAACAACCAATATGCAACCTACGCTCATTCTGTAGAGTCTTTATATATAGAACCAACAAATGATAGAATTGGCAAGACAATAAAATATCCGTTGAAGAATGGATACTCAAATCAGAACAATCGCCTCACAAACCAAAACGTCTATTCAACCATACACAATTATGCGTATCTCTCCACAAATCCTAATAGTCCTCTTATGTATTGGACTCTCCCAGAACACCTTTGCTCAAGGCCGAAAGGATAAAGAACGAAAAAGCAAAAAAGCTGTCCAAGTAACCCTCATTCCCCCTATTGGAACCAATGGTCGATCTGCCAACCAAAGCGTCAACCATCTCTCCTTTAATATCATCGCAGGAACAGCCGCAGGGCTAGATGGATTCGAATTAGGGCTTGCTGCCAATATTGAAAAAGATTTCGTTAAAGGAACCCAGATAGTAGCAGGCACGAATATCGTTCGGGGGAAGGTGCAGGGAGTCCAACTTGCAGGCATCGCAAACCTTGCTGACAAAAAGTTGAGAGGAGCCCAATTCGCAGGCCTCGTTAATAAGGGAGGCAAACGAGTAGAGGGAGCCCAATTTGCGGGTCTTGCGAACATCTCTAGTAAAAAACTCACGGGTATTCAAGGGGCAGGTCTCTTAAACATAGGAGGCAAAAGGGTGGAAGGCGCGCAAATGTCTGGCTTCGCCAATATTGCAGCCCGAAAAGTAGAAGGAGTACAGTTCGCAGGCTTTCTGAATATTGCAGGTCGAAAGGTAGAAGGTGCACAGGTTGCAGGATTCATGAACGCTTCGGGAAAAGATATTGAGGGCCTACAAGCAGCAGGATTTCTCAATATCTCAGATGATATTGAAGGAGGACAAATAGCGGGTTTTTCCAATATCTCAGATGATGTGGATGGAGTACAACTATCAGGTTTCATGAACATTGCAGATGATATAAAAGGAGCACAAATTGGAGGATTCCTTAATGTGGCAGACCGTGTATCAGGTGTACAAATTGGACTCATAAATATTGCCCGCACTGTAAAAGGAGTACCAATTGGACTCATCAGTATTGTTACGAGAGGCTATAAGGCTTTGGAGTTATCAGTGAATGAGAACCTCTATGCCCAAGCCAGCATCAAATTAGGGGTAAGACACTTTTACAATATCTTTACAGGGGGATACTTATACCGCCCAGATGGATTTAGTTGGGGATTTGGATATGGAATTGGAGCAGAACTTGGGAAAGAAAAAGGATTTATTGTAAATATTGATCTCACTTCTACACATATCAACGATAATGAAGTACTTACCCGAGAACTCAACCTCCTAAATCAAGCCCGAATCCCCATCGGATACCGATTCGGCAAGCACTTCGCCATATTCGTTGGACCAACCTTCAATATCTATGCAACCCACTTAAATGAAGAAGAATACAACTACCTCACGCCTAACTGGGCCGTTTACGAAGAACGTTTCAATCGTACCACCCTTATTATGTGGCCAGGTCTCGCAGGTGGGGTTCGATTCTAAGTTCGATTGATAGAGCAAAACGCAGTTTTTCATAAATAAAGCTAGGGCAAGGACGGATACATACGAATCCCCCTTGCCCTAAATCTTTACTCATTTGAATATATAAACAGAAGTCCTTTCTTCTCCTCTCAAAAAAATCACAACACCAACGTCAAAAAAACGTATATTACTATATAAAATATCCCAAAAAATATATGGAACTAAGAATCTCACAAGCAAAAGCAATCGTACAAAGACACACAATTTGGGCAATGGGAAGCGCCTTTATTACAATCCCCTTTATGGATGTATTCGTCGTTACAGGTGCCCAATTAGATATGATGAAAAAACTTGGAGACTTATACGAAGTTGACTACTCTGTCTCATATGGCCGTTCAATCGCAACCACCTTATCAGGGTCTACACTCGCCCGCCTTGGTTCATCCGTTATCAAGATGATCCCTGGAATTGGGCCTATATTGGGAGGTTTCCCGATGTCAATTCTCTCTGGGGCAATGACATACTCGCTTGGACACGTTGTCATAAACCACCTAGAAAATGGAGGGAACTTCGAGAACCTTAATCCATTGGATTACAAGAATCTTTACGAAGAAAAATACGAAGAGGGAAAAACGAAAGCCCGACAATGGCAAGATACTGCAGAGGAAGAAGCCAAAGCAGCTGATAAAGACAGCCGTAACTCTCGTCTTCAGAAACTAAAAGAACTCCGTCGCCTCGCCGAATTGCATGAACAAGGAATACTATCAGAAGAAGAGTACCAACGAATGAAAGCCCGAATCGTAGACAACTTCTGATTTCAATGTCTCGACACACATATTTTTCGATTAAATACCAATTCTTACCGTTACTTACTGTAACTTGGGAGGCAAACAAGTGTTAGGCAAAACTTAACACTGATTTTACGTTTCACACAGGCCGATTACCTAAATTTGTGTGCAATGAAAAAGTGTGTCTATTTCATCTGGCTTGCTCTATTCGTCAATATACTCTGTGCACAACAAACAGATGTATATGAAGAACGAGTAACTTCAGCAGGTAATATTGCTTCTACCATCAGTAACCTAGGCCTCGTTGGGAATTCCTTCGGAGGTAGCTTTGACGTTCTTGGATACCCTTCAATGGAATATCCTGTCGGTTCGGGAATTGAACATGTGTTTGAAGGCGGATTATGGGTTGGGGGACTTATTGGAGGAGAAATCGCCGTATCTACTGCGGCCGTTGATGATTCTGAAGGATACTCCGATGGGAAAATAGGATTCGAATTTACTTCTAAAGCAGGGCTTGAGGAGCGATCCATCTTATTTGATAGTCCTTTCTTCTCTCCTGATGCGGTCTCTCATCAGGATTTTGTCTCTACTTTCACCGATACTGCCGAATTCGTTACCAAAGCGACAGGTACCATCCCCATTCAAGAGCATGAAACACCTCTCAACCTCAAAGTTGAGTTTGAATCATACAATTGGAACTTCGCCTTCGCCAACTTCTTTGTAATCCTTAACTTTCGAATTACCAATATCGGTAATCAATCCATTGACTCTGCTTACATTGGATATTGGATTGATGGAGTGGTAAGAAATGTCAATATTACTGCACCAGGAGGCTCCGCATTTTATAACAAAGGAGGAAATGGATTCATTGACTCTTTAAATATGTGCTATGAGTTTGATGCAATTGGAGACATTGGATACACAGATAGTTATGTCGCAACCAAGTTCCTCGGTGCCAACTTCCTTGGAGGATGTACCCCGAATCCAGCATTAAATCCGAATCTCGATATCAATTTCAATACATGGCAGTTCCGAAATGCCGCTGATCCTTTGTACTTCTATCCTGTCAATGACTTCCAGAAGTACAATAAAATGACAACGGGTCTAAACTCTCTTCCTGCTTGGGAAGATATCCAAAATACCATTCGAACCGCTAATAATCGTTCGAATCTTATTTCTGTTGGGCCTTTCTCTCGTATCAATCCAGGAGAATACGTTGATATTGCGTTTGCAATTGTATGTGCCCGCCGAAACTTCGATGGGAATCCTGCTGCAGATGATAATGCTGCCCAAAAGGCAAACCTCATCCAAAACGCTCAATGGGCACAAACAGCCTATGATGGAGAAGACCTTAATCAAAATGGCTTCCTTGATCCTGACGAAGATCGAGACGGGGATGGATGCCTTACCCGTTTTATTCTCCCAAGCCCTCCAGATCCGCCTAAGATGAAGGTCGTTGCTGATGACCATAAGATAGAGGTCTATTGGAGTAATAATTCCGAATTCTCTGAAGACCCAATCTCTAAAAAACTAGATTTCGAAGGATACCGCATCTACAAAACCAAAGTGGGTTTTGATGTCCAAAATACACCTGATATCCTTCAAGCCTTGTCTAGAGTAGGGGAGTGGGATGAGGCAGGAAACGAACTCTTCTTCGAAACAGGTCTGGAGGCCATTGCGCTTGATAATCCTGTCCAATTTGAAGGAGACACGCTCACCTATTACTACAAGTATACTTTCGACAATATTGCGAATGGATGGCAACATGTTGTTGCCTTAACGGCATTTGATGAAGGAGATGAGATTAATAACCTCGAATCTCTGGAGTCCTCCCAGCTCGCAAATATGCAAAGAGTATTTGCAGGTAAACCTGCCAATACGAATATGAAGGACAATGAACCTTTCGTCTACCCCAATCCCTACTACGCACATGCTGCATGGGAAGGGGCTAGTTCATTTGAGGAGGATCGAAAAATCATTTTCGCCAACCTACCCAAACGCTGTAACGTCAGAATATATACCCTGGCAGGAGATCTCGTCGATGTTTTCGAACATGATGAAGCCTATGATGGTAGCGATATTCGATGGTATGATACTTACTCCGATTCTGATAGAGCTACTTTCTCAGGAGGTGAGCATGCCTGGGATCTCCTCTCTAAGGATTCCCAAATTATTTCCCGAGGACTATACTTATTCGTCGTTGTAGACCTCGATTCTAATGAAAAGTTCCGCGGCAAGTTTGTCGTTATTAAATAAAGTCTCAAATCATTCAATCCGAATAGTTATGAAAAAATCTTTACTTCTTACGTTCCTCCTGTGTTTAGGATGGGGAATGCAAGCACAAGTGGTGTCAATTCCTGACATCCAAATGGTTCCTCAAGGTGATCTAGCGGCTTGTATCGATTCTTCTTCTTACCTCGGACAGCAAGTGACTGTAAGAGGAGTGGTAGTCATGGACGGTGGCCTTGCTCAGGCTGCTGGTGGGCGAAACATTTGGCTACAAGAAGGATCTGGCGCTTGGTCTGGCCTTGACCTCTTCAATGTAGGAGGTGACCCAACTTCTCCAGATGATGTCCTTGACCTCGTTGCAGGTGACTATATTGAGGTTACTGGAGATATTGATCAATTCAATCACGAAACGGAAATAATTCCTTCTAGTGTTACTCTCCTTGGGCAAGGTAGCGCGGTAACTTCTACTGTAATCCCTGTAAGCGACTTGAACGATGCTGGACAAGTAAACCAACTCGAAACAGGAGAGCAATGGGAAGGGGTATTTGTAGAAATCCAAAATGTAACGGTTACAGCTGTAAACTTCTTCTCTGGCGGAAACCGAGTATCTATTACAGTTTCTGATGCCGATGGAAACCTCGTAAACATTGGTGATAGATTCATTGCTCAAAGACTTCCTGCAAATGGAGGTACATTCGTTCCTCCTAGTGTAGGTACGGTCTACGAATCTCTCAAAGGAATTGTGATTCACTCTGCCAATGGATGCCTCGGTGGTGGACGAGGATACGAAATTCACCCATTTGACGAAACACATTACCAAGCGTTGGCGGGTCCCCCAAGTATTGCCAATATCCAACGAGACCTCGTTTCGCCAACTTCTTCTCAAGACATCAAAATATCCGCAGATATTGTAGATACAGATGGGAATATTATGGATGCAACCTTATTCTATGCAATTGGAGCTTCCACGCCTACCTACCAATCTATGGCAATGTCTGTTGATGCAGGTTGTGGTACCTCTTGCTACTCTGCTACAATTCCAGCTTCGGCATATAATGATGGCGATTTTGTGAAGTATTACATTTGTGCGACGGATGACTCTTCTCTTACTTCTTGTCAGCCAAATGTTCCTGATAACTCTGATCCACTATTCTTTACAGTTCGTGACAATGGGCTAACCATTTACGACCTACAGTTTACTCCTTTTGATAATGGTAACTCTGGATACCGTAATATGGAGGTAACTGTTGAAGGTGTCGTGACGGGTTCTGCAGAGCCAGGAAATATTGGTAATGTATACATCCAACAAGAAGGAGGACTCCTCGGATGGTCTGGTATTATGTGCCTTGGTAATACAGCACTTTCTACCCTTGTGATAGGAGATAAGATTAATGTTACAGGGATTGTTCGTGAGAACTTTGGATTTACGCGTCTAGAAGATATCACAAACGTACAACTTGTAAGTTCTGGGAATTCGATCAATCCTGTAAGTGTAGATCCTACTACTTTCTCTGAGTACGATTTCGCCACTAATGAGCAATATGAAGGAATGCTCGTTACGCTAAGCAATCCAGCTGGTGGTAATATGTACATTGTAAATGAGAATGCGGATGACCCAAATAACTTCGCTGAATACCGCGTGGGACTAAACGTCTTTGAACCAAACAATGGATCTCGTGTATTGGCGGGTCGCCAAACAGGTTCTGCTTTCGGTTCTCTTAACGTTTCTTTCGTAAATGACTCTATCTGGGCAACGGATGCAGGAGTTATGAATGTTCCAGCTTGTGTAGTGAAATACCAAGATTCTCTAGAGTCAATGACAGGTATTATGTACTACAGCTTCGGTAACTTCAAAATCCTACCAAGAAACAATGATGATTTCATGGGTTACAAGGATCCAACTACTTGTGAATACTTAACAAGTAATATTGAAGATGAGTTGGTGAATAATTCAACTGTAGTGGCATATCCAGTCCCTGTACAACAAAGCTTGAACGTAGACTATAGCTTCCCGAAAGTACTTGAAGCTACGATTAGCCTCACAGACCTTATGGGGCGTACAATCGCCAAGGTAAAGGTTACAGGAATGGAAGGACACACTGATATAGATATGAGTGATCTTGCATCGGGTACATACTTACTCTCTGTGCAAGCAGAAGGAGTCGTAATTTCTCGAAGTAAAGTTGTAAAGTAAATCGGGCAATAAGCTTGATACGAAATAGATAGAAAGGATGGGGCGGGCTAAACTCGCCCCATTTTTATTTCCCCTCAACTAGCAGAAAGGGTATATTCGCATTCATAATTCGCTAATACGTATCCGAATATGAAGAAGTATATAATATATATATGTATAGGACTAAGCCTCTACGCATGTAACAAAGGTGAAACGTTCGAAAATAACCCACCCGAAACCCAAATATTCGTCGAATCTATCAACCTCTCAGGGGATAATAGATTAAATAGCGTTGTCTCCCTTTTCTGGTCTGGAGAAGATATTGATGGATACATTAAGGGATTCGAACTATCTATTAATTCTGGTGATTGGGTCTTCGTAACAGCAGAAGATAGTACCTTTAAGTTTGATATTCCAGAAGGAAGTGATACCGTTGATGTTTCCTTTGAGGTTAGAGCAATTGACAACCTAGATTTACCTGATCCCACTCCTGCTTCCCTCATTGTACCTATCAAAAATACTCCCCCAACAGCAAAGTTTGATAGTATTAGGCTTATACCCGATACGGTTTTCTCTGTGTTTTCGGCTGCTTGGCAAGCAATAGATATTGATGGGCAAGAAACCCTTTCTGAAGTTTCTATTAAGATTAATGAGGGTGATTGGTATACCCTCGATCCTAATACCGCTTTCATTACCTTAGTTCCTTCTAATCCCACCCAAACAGGTTCGCAAAATGCTCAGGTATATATTGGTTCCGATGCGAACCTTAGTACAGAAGCCTTAAACGATTTAAGGGTAGGGGATTTTAACGAAATGTATATTAAGGCGCAGGATATATCAGGAGCCGAAAGCCCGATTGATACCAGTAACGTATTCTATATTGAACCCCAAGGGAGTGATCTTCTGGTTATTGATGCCCATACGCTTCCTCCAGCACCAGATGCCCTCTACAATTCTACTATATTAAATGTATATGGAGCGTATGATTACCTTGATTTAACGACAAACTTTCCTACCTATTGGGATCCTACATTTGGGTTATACCTCCAATTGTATGATAAGATTTTCTGGTATTCTAATGGCTTTGAGTATGAAGAATTTGGAGAAAGGATGTTGCTAGAAGTTGCGGCTTTATCTCTCAATGATTTCGTCCAAGAGGGAGGTAAGCTTTTTGTCACGGCAAAGTTCCCTTCAACATTTAACTCATCTGATAAAAATGGGATCTCCTCTGTCTTTTCGCTTCTTCCAATGGATAGCCTAGCCACTACGTCTACTGCGCCTCGTATTCGGCGAGATAGCCTAGCTACCCCTTCAGACAATTTCTCTTCGTATCCTACCCTAAAAGCCAGTGCATTTATCACAGGGGCAGATCCATTCTACGCTTCTAACCAATCAAATATTATGTATTCCGCTGAGTTGTTTGCTCCGAATGGTGATCCTTGGCTGGAACCAACAACTATATGTGCCCGAAAAGTAGGGGCAAATGGCCGTACAAACCAAGTATTTGTATCCGTAGAATTGCATTTATTACAAGGAGATTTGCCTGCGCTCCAAACCTTTATCGATAAAGTTCTGAATGAGGAATTTAATTGGTAGTAATTCTTTCGGCCAGTCAAAAAAAAGCATCTGTCTCTAATAAGGGGCAGATGCTTTTGCTTTAACCAAATGCTATGATTGTTTTTGGTTTCAATCTCAAGAATTAAAAAGTATCTGGACAATACTCTGGCTAATATTTTTATCTAATGGTTTCTTTAAGTAGTTGATAGCCAAATAATTGTTGATTGTTCTCTAAAAAGGAGACCTTTCTTTAAAGGGCAAATGATAAACAAGGTATATTTTTTTGCCCTAATCCCATACAAACGAAGTAAGCTTAAAATCAGTTGTCCTTTTTTTCTTTTTTGTTAAAAAGTGGTAGTTTTAACGTGAGAAATTACATCATATATTCTTTGTAATTACCAGAGTCAACAAAATAAAGTTCCATGCGAATTTTTACGTATTATATTTCCTTTTGCTTCGCCCTATGCCTGTTTCCCTATCAGGTATATTCACAGAGTTGCGCCAGCCCTATAACCATTGGCTCAACTCCCTATTCTGAAACAGGGTCTACGACCTGTGGTTCAGGATCCAATTGGTCGGCTACGCCCTGTACCAATAACCTCGCTGCGAGTTATATCTCAGATGACCCAAGCGAGGAAAATGCCGTATATGCTTATACACCTGCTGCGAATGAAATCCTAAGTGTCTCAGTAGTAAGTGCTACTGCTTGGACAGGAGTTCATGTAACAGACGGGTGTAATGATGCTGGTTCTACTTGTTTGGGATTTGAAACAAACAATGGGACAGCGGGAGCAACTATCTCTTTAACAGGGATGAACTTACTTGCAGGTACTACATACTATATTGCAGTAACGACCTTTCCTGCTCCTAACTGTGTTACGTCTTATGACTTATCAGTTACTTCAATGCCTGCTCCCTGTGATGCGCCTACCGCTTTAAGTGTAGGAAATGTTTTGGAGAATACAGCTGACGCAAGCTGGACTCCAGCGAATGGCTCTAGTTATGAAATCGAGTGGGGAACTTCTGGCTTTACTCCTGGAGGAGGAGCAGGTTCTACTGGCTCTTTTGTAGGAGTTTATGGTACAAACGACCCTCCATTCACAATCTCTGGTCTGAACTCTGGAACAACATATGAATTCTATGTAAGAGATATCTGTGCAGTGGGAGATTCAAGCACTTTCTCTGGCCCTATCTCTTTTGCTACTTTCCCTTCTTGTGGAGATGATTTCTATGACTCTGGTGGACAAGGAGGATCGAATACTGCAACAGATGTGATTGGAAACTATGGGGATAACGAAAACGAAACGTATACTTTCTGTCCAGATAATGCAGGAGAATCTGTCATCATTGATTTCACCCTTATAGAAATTGAGCAATGTTGTGACTTCTTAAGTGTATACAATGGATCAGGTACTTCCGACCCTATCGCAACGAATATCACAAACCCTGCACAATATATATCTACTGATCCAAGCGGATGTATAACAGTAACCTTTACTTCTGATGGTTTGACCAACTTTGAAGGATGGGAAGCGACAATCGATTGCCAAGCGATTTGCTCTATGGATTCGATTGCGACAGGAGCCCAAACTCCTTGTGACCCTCTCACAAATAACTATACACAAGAGGTTACGATATATTATACAAATGCTCCCGCCTCTGGTACATTAGACGTAAACGGACAATCTTTCGCGATTACAAGCAGCCCTCAAACGGAGACGCTTACACTTAGTGCAGATGGACAAGCAATTGATGTGGTTGCAAGTTTCTCTGATGATGGAACATGTACCTTGACTGAATCAGCTGCTTTTACGGCACCTGCTAGTTGTGCTACAGGTTGTGTGATTACAAGCATTGTAGATGGTGGAAACCAAACGGCTTGTAACCCGACCAACAACACCTATCAGAATGATGTAATCGTATCATACATCAATAACCCAGCTACAGGTTTCCTTGATGTGAATGGCCAACAGTTTGCCGTTACGTCAAGTCCCCAAACAGTAACCTTATCACTCAATGCTGATGGCCTTCCTGTAGATGTTACTGCATCTCTTACGGATAGCACAGGTTGTTCTCGTACGGTTTCTAACCTATTTACAGCACCTGTAGAATGTGGCCCTCCTTCGAATGATACCCTCTGTAATGCCATTATGCTAACAGTAGATGCGCCTCCTACAGAAGATGACAATATTTTTGCTTCGGTAGAAGTAAGTGAAAACGCAGGTTCTTGTTGGTCGCCAGCTACCGTAAGCCAATCTGTTTGGTATAGCTTCGTTGCACCTGGCTCTGGGGAAGCAACAATCTCAACGGACTTTACGGGAAATACCCTCTTGAATACACAATTGGCTCTTTATGAATTGAGCGGTGCATGCTCAGATCTTAGTAACTTAACGGAGATTGATTGTGACGAAAATAGTGGAACAGGTGATCTCGCTGAAATATCTGCTACAGGACTTACTCCAGGTACTACTTATTATGTACAAGTAGATGGGGTAAATAACACACAAGGTACATTTGAAATTCAAGTAACAGAAGATTGTGCGGTTCTTGGTGTGACTGCAGGTGCTCAAACAGCTTGTGTTCCTGCTACCAATGAATACACACAAGAAATCACGGTTACCTATAGTGGTGCGCCTTCAAGCGGAACATTGGATGTATACGGACAATCATTCGCTATTACAAGCAGTCCTCAAACGGTTACGCTTTCTGGTTTGAACTCAAATGGAATGGATGTGGATGTAACAACGAGTTTCTCTGCTGATGCAACTTGTATGATGGCATCAACTGCGTTGTTCACTGCTCCAGATTCTTGTCCTCCATGTGCTATTACGATGCTTGCTGCTGGTGCGCAATCTGCTTGTGACCCATTTGGCAATACATATACACAA
>Ga0163111_10000184_pt1 | contig 36476 bp, 35 predicted proteins | sample CRUFie1St18metaG_FD_109645 | JGI IMG/M metagenome (GOLD analysis project Ga0163111, IMG submission 109645) | Marine microbial communities from the Costa Rica Dome - CRUD Field 142mm St18 metaG | ecosystem: Environmental > Aquatic > Marine > Oceanic > Photic zone | place: Costa Rica: the Eastern...
AAAAAGTCATAAATGATGAAGTATTCATCACCAAGCAGATTCTCAACAAAAATTTCATCTGAAAACGGATTCGGGTAAATTTTATACCTTTTTTCGTCAAGGTTCTCTTCAACACTTGTAAATGGAGTGCAGGAACTAACATAAATTTCGCTGTATAAATTTGGGTCTTGGTTTGGGTCTTCAACCGTGTTAGCCATCATTGAAATTTTAACAATTTCATCACTTGTAGAAAAACAAAGTTGGTGAAAATTGTCGTTGTCATTTATGTCTGTTATCGAAATAGGTACATGCGGAATTAGAATTCCTGAACTATCAGAATAACCGATATAGTATTGGAATAAGTCGGATTCTGTGTCACCATTAATATATGGAGTAATACCCCCGTTCCAAGCAACTTGTATAGTTTGAATTCCAAGAGTACACTCATTTAATGTGTCCTCAATTTTTTGGGCAAAGAACAAAGATGGTCCATCACCTAACGGAACTACGTTTGTTGTATATGTACCATTGAGATTTATGATTTCTGAACAAGCGGACTCACCTAACAAAGTACTTATTGTAAATAAATCATCCACAACTCTTACCTCAACAGGTGGATTGGTAACAGCGGTACCAAATTCACCTAACAGAAGCACGGTCCGATTTTCTCCGTTTTCATTAGCTGGGGCCAAATAAGCACAAATAGGGGTATGTATATTTCCAAGGCTATCCAAAACTTCAAAATCAGTTTCCGATAAACTGGATGCATTTAATGGGAATTTAAAATTAACAGGCATACCATCTAGCAGGCTTCCTGGTTGATTACATAATAAACTTGGTAGTCCATTATCAAGTCCAAAAAAAGCCGACACAAGAGTATCTTGTGATTTGGCATTTATAACAAAAGTTAAAATTGTTATTGCTGAAAGTAAGATTTTTCTTCTCATATTTTTTGTCTATTTCAATTGCTTACAATATTTAGATACGTGTTACTGTACCGTTTCAAGATTGAGTTCATATTGTTCTCCTGTCTGGAAAGTGATAATTGAAATATCACTCCCTTGAAATTCTATATTGCCTTCATAGGAATAAGAATCATATACGGTACTTGTACCATTCATCATAAATGTTGCTGTTCCACCTGTAATTCTTCCATCTGAAGGGTCAGCTTTCAAGTTGCTGAGTATGCTACTATAAAGTCACATTGTCGATATGGTTATCCTCTAAATTATAAGTCCATAATCCACTTCGGCTATAGGAGCCATTATAAGTTAATTCTGTTGAACCAGATTCAACACCACCAACTGTCCACGAACCATTCAAATCTTGGTCGAGGTCTAATCGCTCAGAGGTCAACATTTGGTCAGCATTGAAACTATAATTGACTATTTCTTCTGTACCACAAGTCTTGGAGTAATTCTCAGAAATATCATAGGTAACTGAAATTTCATCATCTGCCGACACATCGTTAACAGTACGAGAAATACTTTCCGATTCATTGCAGGCAACCAATCCTAAAACACTATTGGCAACATAATTAAGGTTATTGACTGCTCCGTAAGTACGGTTGGCAACCGAAAAAGCAACCAACTCTGCAGCATCATCAATAGTAATGGTTACTGGTTCTGGTTCATCATCATCGCTACATGAAGTTGTTATAAGGGGGATTGTAAAAAGGGCAATCATCATTAACCAGAGGGTTGTTTTAAAGAAATTTTGTTTTTCATTTTTTATTAATTTTTTTCTTTTCGTTAACAATTCTTTTTTCTCTTTTCCAATTCCCTTTTAGATATTGGAAGAGGGGAAAAAAGTTTAAGGTAATAGGATTGTGGCTCAAAAAGCCAGTGGTCACACCATATTTAACTTTTTCTGTTTCGGCTTGATAAGTCCCGAAAAGTCGGTCGTAGATAATCAACATCCCGCCATAATTCTTATCAATATATTTTTCATTTGAACCATGGTGTACTCGATGTGCCGAAGGAGTATTCAACAACCAACCTTCAAAAAAACCTAATCTTCCTACTGCTTCTGTATGGAGAAAGAACTGGTAAAACAATCCTAATGCGAGACTTCCAATTAGAATTTTTGTAGAAAATCCAATTAAAACGAATGGTATAAAAAATACTGGACTAACAAAATTCCCTAGCCAACTCAAGCGAACTGCTGTAGTAAGATTATGCCATAAACTTGAATGATGTGTATGGTGTAAAGTCCATAGAATTGGAATCTCATGACTTAAACGATGATACCAGTAATAGGCAAACTCTGCTACCAAAAACGTTAGTAGAATTGTATAGCCATTAGTAGGAATCGTAAAAACTTGATAGGATTCTACGGCACTAAAAACGAGGAACTTTCAGCCAAGAGATACTGGCTTTAAAAGATTGTTGCCAACCATAATTCCTAGATTGCCAATTGTTTCTTTAAAATTATAAGCATTGTTCTGCTTAATTTTTGACCACATTATTTCTGCAAAAACGGCTAAAAGAATAATTCCGAAAAATTTTGCTCCTATTGAATCCATCTTTAATTTTTTGTGATTAAATATGGAGTCAAAATTAGGTGGAAAACAATTTTAAATAGTGAAAAACAAGGTGAAGCGACCTGAGAGGTAGGTGAAGCTGACTTATTGCAGGATAAGTTTTTTTAAATATAAAAGCACCTTTCGATATTGAAGGTGCGGGTAGTGATGATTAATTTAATTGATATTTTCATTAGTCAAGTTTCGACAAATAAGAGAGGCACGAACCTGAATAAACAGATTCGTGCCAGTTAAGAATTGAAAATTAGATTCCTTACCAATTTTTCTTATGTCTTTCTTTCATCTTCTTTTGCATTTCTTCTTGCTTCTTCAAATAGATTTTGTATTGGCCTCTGGAGAGTAGGGGCTTCATTTCCGCATTTTTGCTTTCACGGATAGATTGCACCTTTCTATATTTGCTCATTGGGCTACCACCACTATATTTTACAGCTTTCATTTGTTTTGCATACTTCCTAGTAATTTCCTCGAATTTGGGCTTTTGCGCTTCTGAAAGATGGAGTGCAGCAGCATACTCTTCTACGTTTTTCTTTATTTCTTCTTTTTGCTCCTCTGTTAAATTAGCTGCTCTGGATTGAGCAAAAGTGGTGTTTGTTCCCATTAAGAATAAAGCAAAGAACAGGGACAAGACTTTTAATGATTTCATGATAATTTCTTTTTTTGTGAAAGAATATTTATTAACTGATTTCTATTCACAAATATAGATTAACATGGGTTATCGAAAACGGTAAATCATGTGAGGTGACCTGAGGATAAAGTGAAACTGTCAAAAATGGAACTGAATTAAATTCGGATTACCCCTGATTCAACCATGCCTTAAACTTAGGCGCATTCGCCTTACTAACAATAATTTGTTTTTTGGCTTTAGGGATGACATTTACAATTAATCTTCCATTGAAATAGATGCTCAAGTTTTTAATAGCACTTCGTTGCACTAAATATTGACGGTTAGCTCGATAAAATTCTTGAGGATTCAAGTCGTTTTCTAAATCCTCCAATTTCCCATCAAGATGATAAATTACATTTTCAATAGTTGTACCTCTGACTATTCCATTTTGGATATAAAAAAAAGCAAAATCATTGGAAGCAATAGGTGTCAAAATATCTCCCTTTTGCACAAGATAGGACTGGCGATAGGATTTTTTTTGACCTCGTATCAAATTGAATAACCCTTGCATCTGCTGATTAGATATAGGCAATTGAGATTGCGTTTGTTTTAATTTTTCAATAGCATTTTTTAATTCATTTTCTTGGATTGGTTTTAACAAATAATCAATACTATTTACTTTAAATGCTTGAATGGCATATTGTTCATACGCCGTTGTAAAAATAATAGGAGACCTTGGTTTTACTTCTTTGAAAATTTCAAAGGAATTTCCATCCGCCAAGTGAATGTCCATGAATACAACATCATAGTTCTTTTCTTTTTGGAAGAAATCAATCGCATCTGTCACCGTATCAATGATTTCTACAATTTGAATGCTAGCATCAATGGATTTTAATAAATGTTCCAAGTTAAGTACTGCTGAGTGCTCATCTTCAATAATTACTGCTTTCATCATTTAGTATGGGTAGTTTTACTGAAAAATACTCTTTGTCTTTTATTATTTGAATCCTTCTTTTCTTCAAAAGATTAAACCTCGTTGATAAATTACTTAGCCCTGTCTCTGTACTTTCCACCGAATCCCTTCTTTCTTGTAGGAGATTCCGAACGACCAAATAACTTCCCTCTGTATAAATTTCCACCGATAACGGTTGTTTTTTCGAAATTACGTTATGCTTTATTGCATTTTCTACTAATAGCTGAAGGGAAAACGAAGGAATTAGCTCCTTTGTCCATTCTTCAGGGATTTGAATATCGACATTAAATTTATCTCCAAACCTTTCTTTTTGCAAATACATATAGTTTTCGAGATAGTCTAATTCATCCTGAATTGTAATGAAATCCTTGTCACTTCGCTGTAAAGTGGAACGTAATAACAATGATAATTTATCAACAAAGGTAGATGCCTTATCTGACTTTTGGCGTATCAAGGCATTAAGAGAATTCAAAGCATTGAATAAAAAATGTGGGTTAATTTGGGTACGCAAAGCTTGCAATTGATGCTGAAGGGTTTTTTGTTTAGCCTGCTCTTTTTCTATAATGTTTTGTTGATGCTGAAAGTTAAGATTGACCAAGCGAGCGACTAAAAGTAAAATGAAATGAACAATCAAATAGGAAAATAAAGCGATAAAAAAGAACGGCCTTTTCTCCTGGAAACCTGAAGAAAAAACTTGCTTTAATAGTGTTAATGTTGTCAAGCCTAAAATTAAAATACCTCCGTTCATAGCAATATCAGTAGCCATACGGTTTCGCGATTGATTATTTAACCACTTATTCTTCCATGACAAATTGAAACTCAATACCAGCAAAGCAAAACAAAACATCACGACACTTCTCAAAAAAACATCTCCCAACGTTAGTCCAAACGAAGCAATCAACTCGCTTTCTCGAAGTGTAATTAAAAGTCGAGGGAAGTTCATGAGAGAGGTGACTGCTAATGCGCCTAAAATAGTTATTTTGGTTTTGTATTGAAGCATTCGTTATTAGTTACTATTCGAAAACTTTATTTGTGATATGTTTATAAGAGCTTGAAAGGTGGTCAGTGAAGAAGCATTTCACCATCAATCCGATTAGCTTACAAACGTTAGGAATCATATATATAATTGTATATTTTGGCATATCCGAAAGACCTTTGTTCTGTAAGCCCCCTCCAAAATGCATAAAATTCACCTTTTTGTCGGTCATGCTATCCATTTTCGCATTGCTCTACTCACTGTTTTTTTCCTTTTTGCATTTTCCCTGAATGCTCAAAAAATGCCTTCTAATGAGTTCACGGGAGCCTCTACTGCTACTTGCGACCCAGCTGCTACCTTTTGCAATAAGGCATTAGAAGTCGGATTAGAAGATGGCGGCACAGCCTATGGCCGAGGCGCTGCAGCACTTGATATCGACAATGATGGAGACATCGACATCTTCATTTCAGATAGCGGAAGCCCGAGAACCGATCATCCCTATGCCTCCCGCGTTTTCCTGAATGACGGCACAGGAAACTTCACAGTAGTTGATCTTGAAGATGATTGGGGAATTGACAGCGCAAACATGCGTTACACTTTCCAGGGCTTGTGGTTTGATTCTGATAATGATGGCGATTCTGATTTATTGTTGGTGAATGGCGGCTATGGATTTTCAGTTGAGTCATTGGCTTTTTACCTGAATGATTTGAATGTGTCTGGTACTTTCATTGAGCACACAGCAGCCTCCAACATTACCTTGGATAAGGAATACTGGTGGAGTGCAACCGCTGCGGATTTTGACAAAGATGGTTTGCTCGACATAGCCATTACAAGTAGAAATCGATTTGCATACGACCCTGCTTTCGCTGGAGATACTTTAAATGCAATTCTCTTGTACCAAAATCTGGGCAACAATGAATTTGTAGAAATATCTGAAACAGTCGGCTTGCCTAACCCCATCGGTGACAATAAAAACCTGTCTGTTCTCGATTATGACAGAGATGGTTGTCTGGATCTACTGACCTCAAAATGGGAATATGACCCAGCACTATTTCCAAGCTTGGGAGGAGGAGTGAAATTATTCAAAAACACAGGTTGTGGCACAGCATTTACTGAAGTGAGCCTTGGGCTTAATCCTGCAATTCCGCCAATTGGCGCTCCTGAATGGTTAGCCTTTGCCGTTGCATCCTTCGATTATGATCAGGATGGCTGGCAGGATATTTATATGGGTCGCTTCGAAAGGCAGGATTATATTCTGAGGAATAACCATGATGGGACATTCACAAAATTGGATTCCGAAATTGGCCTTGACATGGGCATTGGCTTCGGTACGGTTTATGACACGACCGCACTTGGTTGGCTAAATGACCAGGTTGAAAATACCATGGGACTCCTAGTAGACGATTTTCAGAATAATGATGGCTATCCAGATGTTGCAATTGGCACTGGGCACCCTTTTCATCCAGGAGATGCGATTGTCTATTGCCATCAGGGATCTTCATTAGATTTTGATCGGTGCAGCGACGACTTTGTTATCGGTCATGGTCTCGCCCGAAATCATGGTGCATGCACTGCAGATTTCGATGGGGATGGAGATATTGATCTGCTTTGGAATCTCGGAGGTTTAGCCACCCTCGGAGACGGAGAACTGCATTTCGATACTCTTGGAAATCCCGTTTGGTGGCCAACCGATGATTTCCCTGGATATTATGAAAACCAATCGGCAGACACTTCCACCTACCCTACTGCTTTCGTAAAATTGACTGGTACCGTTTCTAACCGTGAAGCCATTGGTGCCCGAATTCGCATCGAATTCATCAATTCAGTCGGAGCCACTGAAAACAGATACCTCTGGCGCGAAAGTGCTGACGCATTTATGTCCCAAAACAGTGAATGGCTACCCATTCCTCTCGGCCCTGCCCCTTCTGGAACTGCAACATTGTTCATTGAATGGCCTTCTGGCTTGCTGACAAATAATTATCCCGTGACTGCGGGAGATCGGGTTGAGATATTCGAGACGACCGTTGCAGCTGAATCTGGTTTAGCAAGGCCTGATTTTAAGCTTTGGCCTAATCCCGCGAAGGATCAGTTATTCGTGGAAATGCCAGTGGGAATTGGGGAAATTGATATTCGGATTGTGGATGTGTTGGGGAGTACTGTTGGGGAATGGGTTGGAGTTGAGGGGAATGATGCTGGGCGTTTTACGGTTGACTTGGGTGGACTTGGTAGAGGAGTTTACTTTGTGCGGATGCAAATAGAGGGCAAGGGACTGGTAACCAAAAAGATAGTGGTTCAAAATTAGGTGTTTCCTTGGTATATGTGAGCCGTTTTGGGATTCCTTTTCGTTTGAAAAAACTACTCCTTTTATAGACTTGGATAAGTCCCTCCATATGTACAGAACCTTCTTTCCATATCTAGTAGATAGAAGGGGCTTTTGCGGTAACAATATCAAGGGAATTTAGCCTTTAATAAGTAGAAGATTCGGATTATATTTTTGCTCGAATCCTTTGAATCTTTTTAAGAATTTTCTACATTGATTAATAATAAGATCACAAATGGTTAAACTAACAAACAATGTAACCTTATGACGATTACCTTCAACAAACTCCGCGAGCTAAAGGATCAGTTGCCTGACGGCAGCATGCAAAAAATCGCTAACCACTTGGGTGTTAGTGTAGAAACTGTAAGAAACTACTTTGGAGGATATAATTTCCGTAAAGGTACACCTGTAGGGATTCATTATGAACCAGGCCCAGATGGCGGTATCGTTCGCTTAGATGATGATTCTATTTACAAATTGGCACAAGAGATTCTATCTGGTGGAAATCTCACTTCTAACTAATCAAGCCTATTATATTTAACGCAAATATTTATACAGCAGATCTACCACAAATTTTACCAAGGCATTGTTACATTTTATCTAGGAGATAATTGAACAATGATTGCAGGAGGCTACTTCTTTTGAGGAGTAGCCTCCTGTAGCATATAGTCCGAAAGCATAGGCATACAAAAAGGGTGTTGGCCATTGACCAACACCCTTTTTATGTGAAATAGGAGAGATTGTCTTAACGATCAATCACCAATTTTCCTGTGTAATTCTTTTCTTGTGTAGAGATACGAACTACATATGTTCCTGCAGGGAAAGTAGTAAGGTTGATCATAGAGGCACTGCTGCTTCCTACAGTTGCTTCATATATTACTTGCCCTTCCATATTTACGATTTCCATTAGCGCTCCTTTTCCAACAGCTTCTTCCAAGATAACTTGTAGCTGATCGCTAGCAGGATTTGGATATACATTTACTTGTAGAGGATTACGTACATCATCCCAAATACCTGTAGAAGTTTGCAATGTATCTTGATATTGGATTCCGCCTGGTGTTGGGATACCCGCGATAGTAGTAGAAGTTGCTTCCATTACAGGAATACCTTGCTCAGGAGCATACCAAGAATAGATAGTCTGAGGATCACGTGTGTTTCCAAACTCAAGCTGGAATGCAGGAGCAGAAGCTGTATCGTATCCAGTGATTTCTGTCTGTACGCGAAGTACGTCGAATGTTCCAAAAGGAGTTGTAAGGCTTCCCCAACCGTCTACGTTATATGTTCTTGTTTGCTCTGTACGTACAAATACGCCCAAGAAAGCAATTGAGAATTCAGCAGAAGAGAAAGAAGTACCTTGATCTTGGTAGTTCAATGGAAGGGTGAATAGGGTATCAACAGGGTTGTTAGACAAGCTTTGTGCACCCAATTGTGTTACCTCTCCCCCAAATCCAAGTCTTTCGTATGCATCTGCAGTGATACGGAAGAATTCGAAAGCGTTTGCAATTTCTACAGGCCCGAATGCAGGCGCGTTGAAATCATGTACATGTGTTGCATCAGGAAAATCATATACAGGAGGAACTTCGTCTGTATACGTATCTGTTCTTTGGAAAATAGGCGTAAGCGTAGAGTAATCCCAGCTGTGGTTCGCTCCTGTTTGAGTGAAGTCAAATTGGGTGACAGTATCTACACTTAGTACATAGTCTACTCCCACTTGAGGGAGGTCAGTATTTGTAATCGTGATCTGAGCCGTAGCTACAGAGCAACTCAACAAAAGAGCAAAAATGAATAAGTTGATGTTTCTCATACAATTAATGTTAGTGAATACTTGTAGTTAGATGATAAATACGTTGTAAAGTTAATAGGGTGTAGGAATCTTGTCAATGCAAAAGAACCTCACAATATAAAGTTAGACTTAATTTTTGAATTTATGCAGTTGGAATTTGAGTTTTTCCTCTTAGGGACTTACATCTATTTTCTTACAAGCCCTAAATATTATATCTTTAAAGATTGATCATTAAGGACATTGCGTCCTGCTTCTTTACATTAAAACATCATCACTTTGCGGGCACTTATCGATTCGTCTATTCCATTTGAGGTTGTATATGCGATTTACCACCATGAGTATTTAGGGTATTTGATTTCGGCTCATGTGGTACAATTGCTAGAGAATGGAGAATTGAGTTATTCCTACCAAGGCCTGCATCCTGAGAATATAGAAGAGTTTGCTGCGAAAGTGGATGATCTTGATCGAGAGGCTGTTACCTATGCTTCTCAAATCTCTCCTCGCTCCATTATCAAGAAATTTGGAGGCAATCCTCGAAAGATAACGGAGTTTTTTTCCAAGAAATTTACAGGTCAGGCCGTTACCTTGGCGGAAGCCTATATCCAAACACGTCTTCATAAAATATTACGGTGTTTGCCAGGTAAACGTGTTTTTGAGATGGGAAATGATGGGTACCCCGCTTATAAAGCCGTAAAGGTATTGTCGGATAAAGCTTCGGTTTTATTTCATTTCAGACGAAAAGAAACCCATACGCTCTATTTTCCAACAATTAAGCTAAGAGGACAGAAGGTAAACTTTCAGTTTAAGAATGCGGTCTTGGTATGTGATGAGCCTGCTTGGATGCTCTTACATGGCGAATTATTCTCGTTTGAGCTTGATGTTGATGGAAAAAAACTAAAGCCTTTCTTAAAGAGTAGCAATATTAAAATTCCGAGGGAGAAGGAAGCGGTATACTATAGTCGTTTCATCACCCAATTGTTAGAGAAGTACCATGTATATGCCAAGGGCTTTGAAATCTTTACAACCAGAGAAGAGCCCACCTTCGTCTTTTACGTACAACCTACAAAGTGGGATAGTTTCACCTTCTCTATGAAGGTACGGTATGGCCGCTTTGCATTGGCAATAGATGGAAAAAAGAACCTTACAGTAGTGCTCGACCAACAAGCAGGAAAGTATGTCTTCTATCGTGTTAAACGGCATGTAAAGGCGGAGGCAGAGGTTCGACAACTGCTAGAGGGTTTGTATGGGGATAAGGCAGGAAACAATATCGCTTTGACTTCATTCCCAAAAGATGAAGGACTACGTTGGCTTTCTGAGAATGTTCCAAGTTTGAAGGAACATGGCATTGAAATCGTCCAACCTAATATAGATTACCGCCTCAACCTAGATACTCCTGAAGTAGTGCTACGGTCGGAGGAGGCAGGAGATTGGTTTGATATTCATGCAGTTGTCCATATTGGTTCATTTCGCATTCCTTTCGTCCAATTTCGCTCCCACATCATCAAAAACCAACGGGAGTTTATCCTGCCCGATGGTTCAATCGCGATCCTACCTGAAACTTGGTTTACGGACTTCCGACATTTATTGGAGGTTTCTCGAAAGAAGAAAGACCTTATCCGTATCAAACGATACCAAGTTCCTTTATTGGAGAGCCTACAATCCAATAAGAAACAGCCTCCGAAGCCTGTGTTTTCCATGGATGGAGGAGACCTGACAATCCCTTCAATTGATCCTCCAAAGGGATTTAAAGCGACCCTCCGAAGCTATCAAGCAAAAGGATTGGATTGGTTGTACTTTATGAAGGAGAAGGGAATGGGAGCCATCTTGGCGGATGATATGGGCTTGGGGAAGACCATACAGACTTTGGCATTGCTCCTAAAGGAAAAAGAGGCAGGTATCGAACAATCATCACTTGTGGTATTGCCAACCTCCTTGATTCACAATTGGTATACGGAAGCAGAGAAGTTTGCCCCTAAGTTGAAGGTTCACATTCATGCAGGAACGAAGCGTAACAAGGATGTGGCTGCTTTCGCCGAATATAACCTTGTCCTCACTACCTACGGCCTCGTTCGGAAAGACATTGAACAACTTAAGACTTTCCCTTTTCATTATGTGATATTGGATGAGAGTCAAATGATTAAGAACCCTAGTTCGAAAACGGCTATAGCCGTGAAAGACCTTATTGCGAAGTATAAGCTATCGATTACGGGTACTCCATTGGAGAATACTGTGATGGATATATGGTCGCAGATGGGATTCTTGAACCCTGGCTTGCTAGGTAGTGAACGCTTCTTCAAGAAGTTCTATGTAAGCCCGATTGAGAAGCAGAAGAATGTCGAAAGGGGCGAACAACTTCGGAGGCTCATTTTTCCCTATATCCTTCGTCGTAAGAAGCAACAGGTAGAGAGCGAATTGCCACCCAAGGTGGAGAAAATCCATTATTGTGATATGGGGGGCGAACAAAAAGAGCTGTATGAGAAGACCCTAAGCACCTACCGCAACTACCTCCTAGACCTGATACATAAGGGGGCTTGGAAACGAAATAAACTTAATGTATTGGCGGGTTTGCAGAAGCTCCGACAAATTGCGATACATCCTGAATTGGTGGGTGAAACGGAACCGCCTTCAGGTAAGTACCAAGAGGTACATCGATTGTTAAAGGAGATTATGCAGAAGGGCTCCAAGGTGTTAATCTTCTCCCAGTTTGTGAAGATGCTCCATATTTTGCGAAAAGATTTAGAGAGCGCCCAAATTCCCTACTGCTATCTTGATGGCCAAACCCAAAAACGGCAAGAGCAAGTTAGGCTATTCCAAGAACGAAATGATATTCCTGTTTTTCTGATCAGTTTGCGAGCAGGTGGAGTTGGGCTTAATTTGACGGCTGCTGATTATGTGTTCATTATTGACCCATGGTGGAATCCTGCGGTGGAAAATCAGGCGATTGACCGAAGCCATCGTATTGGGCAAAATAAAACGGTCTTCTACTATAAGTTCATTACCAAGGATTCTATTGAAGAGAAGATCTTAGGACTCCAACAACGGAAGGCGAAACTATCGGATAATATTATTACGACAGATGAAGGGGTCTTTAAATCCTTAACAGATGAAGACCTTATGGGAATAGTCGAATAGAAAAAAAATATGCAAAAAATGCTTAAACATAGAGCAACGATTGTGTAATGGTTGCTAAATGCAATGAAGTTTTTGTATATTGCTCCTACTTAAAATAGCATACACTATGAAAATTCTAAAAATTCTAGGGGGAATAATAGGAGTCGCCCTCATCGCTTTTGGTGCTTTTCTCATGCTTGCACCTGGTGAAGCCAGTATGGAACGTTCAATAGAAATTGATGCGCCTCGTGAAGTGGTCTTCCAACATGTCAATAATTTGCAACAATGGGAGAAGTGGTCACCTTGGTATGGTATGGATCCTAGCATGCAAGTAACATATTCTGAAACAAAGGAAGGAAATGGTGCTTCTTACTCTTGGACAGGCGACGAAACAGGAAAAGGTACATTGACTATTCTTGAAAGTACAGCTCCTGAATCTATTCAAACAGATTTGGATTTTGGCCAAGATGGACGCGCTTCTGGTAATTGGAAGTTTGAAGAGGTAGAAGGCGGTGGAACGAAAGCTACTTGGGCATTCCATACAAAAGTATCAGGGATGGGAAAAATGGTTCACCTATTCATGAGTACATTGGAAGCGCAGTATGATGAAGGATTGGCAAAGTTGAAAGAAGTAGCCGAGGAAGCGGCTAAAGCTGCTCCACCTGCTCCTCCAGTAGAGGAGGCTTCTGCTGATTCGACTGCGGAAGAAGCTGCCACGGTTGAGGAAGGTTCTGAAGAGCCCGCAGGAGACGAAGAAACAGCATCCGAAGAAGTTTCTGAATAAACAGGCGTTTTCTATTTGTATATACAAAAAGGGCTTCTCCCAATTGGGGGGAAGCCCTTAGGTATTTATACGGTAAGTTGTGTTTTATCGGTTATAAAGAAGAAGTGAAGTCCTCAATATTGGATAATGTAGTCGCCAAACTTAAAACTTATTATGGGAAGCGTCATGATTATAACGTGCTGTTGTCTTGCCGATTTTTTAGGGCATGAATCATATCCTGTGGCTCATATTTGAAAAGGCACTTATCCCCCTAAATCATCACTACTCCGATTGTTTCAGTTCGTTACTGTTTATCAGAAACTCATGGATTTATGTTTCTCTCCTAGATTCAATCGGTGCCATCAACCTGTTCTAGTGGTATTAATCCTTTTTGTTTTAATCGTTCCATTTTTAAAATAGCTATTGGATGTTTATTGTTGGCGGCTTTATTTAAGTAGTATAAGGCTAAACGTTTACTCTCTACATCAAGATTACCAAAGCAATCTTTTTCCCCTTCCCCAAAGCGACAAATAAACATCCATGCAAGCGACAGAATAGTTATACTTATTCGCCATAAATAAGGAGTAATAGAAAGCATCTTCCATATGTCCATCCATATGATAATTGAAAAGTTGGAGGTAGCTATTTGTATCCCCTGTTGCTAAAATGTCTTGTTCCAAAGAAGCGCGAGATTTTCGTGGCTGAACTTCCGCTTCCTTACCCGTTTTTTCTCTACTACAAGAGATAAGGAAGGCTAAATAAATTAAGAAAAATAGTCTCGTTTTCATACGATTACTCTAGGTTGTATTATATTGGCTATACTAAAAGAAATGAAGTTCCTAATCTTGTGTAAGATAAAGTTGCTCTATGGCGCAACTTTTTTTATAAGATAAAGGGGATGACGGCTTTTCGTTCTTTAGGGTATTCCTCGAATCGTTTGAGATACCATTTATGATGATCCAATGCGCGAGGCAGGAGGTTGGCGGCTGTCCAGATAGCGAATGACAATCCTGCTAAGGAGCAAGTCATTAGGGCAAAACCGATCCATTCGACCATCTCCCCAAAATGATTGGGGCATGAGATAAAACGAAACATCTCTCCATGTGGAATCTTATAGCCTGTTTCGCCTGGCTTTCGAAGATTCAGGAGGATATGATCTGATTGTTGGTTGATAAAGAAGCCGATGAGGAATACGCTTATCCCAATCAGGAAATAAGGATTCGTCAACCAACTTTCTGGATAGATGGCTTCAGGATGAAAGCCTAGGTAGTAACCATTAATCCCTGCATTGGCCAAGTTAAAGAAGATGGCTAGGAGCATGATAATGAAGGGCATCTTTTTGCCTGTGGTACGGGTGCGAAGGGGGAATATGAGGCTTCGGTTGATGTAGTGAACGACCCAACAGCCAAAGAATACCCACGTCACTTGCGTGGGTTCGTTGGTGCCTGTGAGGAATAGATAGGCGAATAGGAGTAAGGAGGGCAATTCCATGAGTATCCATCCTAGGCGATTGGGAATCATGGGACCCCAAGAGGTTTTGCTATGACGCCCATAAGGTGCGGTGATACGAAACAATAGGGGTAGCAAGAAGATTGCTACCCCTATCCATGCAATTACGAGATATTCGAATTGGAAGATGTTCATATGATTGTAGATTGAATAGCCGTTTCAATATACAAAAGAATGACATACGAAGATTAGCGCGAATAATATTCTGATTCTTTTCTGGTGAGGGTGCGTTTGCGGTCTTGGGCTTGGGCAAGGGTTACAGGAGGATTAGACGATAGGTCAATGATATACGAATGGAACATGCGCAGATTGACATGCTGCGGGAAGTCCAAACGAGTCGCATCATTCTTATAATTGTCCAACTTTACCCCTCTAAGCACCCGCTCAACATCTTTGTAGTGAAACAATACCCCGTTGAGTTCTACCTCATTTGCAGGATTGATATAGGATAACCGAACATAGCGAGTGTCATATTTATTCATCGAAGCGGTTTGGTCAAAAGTGTGCACCTCAATCAGGTCGAGTATCATGCCGAATTCTGGGTAGTGCTCCGTCTCCAACTTCGTCTCATAGGTCATCCCCGCAACAGGCGAACAGCATGCGAAGTCTTCCTTACGGTCTAGCACACTTGATTGGAGGCGAAACTTACGAGCAAACTCCCGAAAGTCCATCTTGCCATCAATCGTATTGGGGTAGTAACCTTGAAGGAGGCCAAGGCGATATGCATTGATAAGCATATCTGGGATACGTTGGAAAGGGCGATTCATCTTTTCTTCTAGGGCAATTCGGCTTGCCACTAGCTTTTTGGTGAAATTGCGTTGAGCCATGACCGATTGGGTTCCGAAACATACGAGCAGAAACATGACTATGCTGAATGACTTTTTCATGATAGGAATTAGCTTAGATGATGAATAGAGGGGGGATTAATAGATATTAAGGAGATTCTTGATGGCATCAGCTGATTCGGCTTCTTGTGCCTTTTCCATGAGGAAAGTGAAGGCTTGTCCGTCGAGAGACTGCAAATCCATGCTTTCAAGCTCATATCGAGGGAATACAGATAGCTTATTGTCTGGGAGAATAGCGAACATCTTGGCATTGTGCCCATCTAATAAGTAGAAACGTTCTTTCCAATCGTATTGAGGGAAGGAATACACCGTATTTATGTCCTCGTATACAACATAGACCTGAACCGCAAGTACTTCCTTCAAATCGACTCCCATATCAAAGTTGGCAATGATTTGGACACGTTCGTCCATTTTGAGAATTCGGTCGTAATTGTAGAGGCCGAATTCGGATATGCCGACTGCATTTCGAACTTGTTCGGCGAATTTACTGATTTCGTGCCAAGCCGTATCCTCGGCTGTCCAATCCCCTTCCATCCACTCGCCATCCCAATCCCCATTCCAGTCATCGTTCCAATCATCATTGTTTGAGCCTTCGAATTCGCCCCATACGTCTCCTCCTTCATCCGATACTTCTACGAGAGGCTTGGCAGGAGTGCTAGAGAATAGGTTGATCTCCTTGTCCCATCTCTTCTTTGACCAATCAAATTGGAAGAATTCTACATTCTCTAGGTCACGATAGGAAGGCGAATTGATTTGTATTTCTTGGGTGGGGGCAATGCCTGCGAGTGCTCCTTGATAGATTGCCCATATTTCGAACATTCCTGCACTTTCAAGCTGATATGCTTTACCATTTACACGATATTCCATTGGGATGCCGCTGAGAAGGATATCCATAGGCGAATGGAAGTCGCGGAATAGGATCAATACATCTCCTTGGATGACGTTTCCTGATTTGTCAACAAAAGCATCTGGTGGTACACAAATAGCTGTTCCTGAGGCCGATACATAAGTTCCGCAGCTTTGTACATTGTGTGGAAACTGCTCGAAAGGCACATCAATCCCCTCAAAAGGAGTCTCAAGTGATGGGATAGCCTCCGTTTGGGCGAAGGTGGCGGTTGTAGAATAAAAAGAAACAAGGAATATGCTAAGGAATGGGTATAGCATTCCAAGGAAGCTTTTTGCTTTGGTACTGGACATAGTGATTCAACTTATGATTCGATCAATAATTTGGAAATGCGTGATAGCAACGCATTGTCTGTACATGTACTTTCGATTGCTTTCATATCCATAATACGAAAGCAATCAAAAGATACAGCGGCACACGAATTTTTTATGACAAATAGTACGCTTTTAGTTTTTCATCCAATGCGAGGAGAATATCGAGGATGAGGCCTTTCTGGAAGGCTTGGATGAGGAGGCCTTCATTGAAACGGTCGCCTCGGAGGATAGCCGTGAGTAGCTTACATAGGCCGAGTATGTCCCAATGCGTAAAGTCGCGGGAGATCGCATTGAGTTGGGCTTGGGCATGAACGAAGTTCATCCAATCGAAAAGAATCATAACGCCTTTGGCCTCACAATCTTTGGCAAAGTCAATGACGATATCGGCAGCACGCCAATAGGGAAACATGGCTGCCATTGGACGATATTCCCCGAAAGACACAGTAGATTGAATTCGGGGAATATAGGCCAATATAGGTCGCCAATCGGCGTAGGTCATCGATTCGAGGCGGGCATTGAAGGCAGAAGGTTCTACATACATAGTCGAATCAATTGCTTAGCGTATCTTGACGCCATACCCTTTGAGAATCTCACGTGCGACGCGGCTTTTGTGTACTTCATCTGCTCCATCATAAATACGGGCTCCGCGCTCATGTCCATACCACATTGCTAGCGGCAAATCATCCGTGATTCCTAAAGCGCCATGTACTTGAATTGAGCGATCCAAGACCTTTTGTAGCACATTTGCACAGAAGAACTTAATGATAGAAATCTCGACCTTGGCGGCTCTTGCTCCTACAGAATCAATCTTTTCCGCGGCATCTAGTACCATCAAGCGAGCCGCATTAATTTCTGCACGGCTTTCCGCAATCCAATTTTGGATGGTTTGGCGGGTTCCTAGGACTTTACCTGGCGCCAATTCGCGGGTAGCTGCTCGGTGGCACATAAGGTGAAATGCTCGTTCGCAGATGCCAATCCAGCGCATACAATGGTGGATTCGGCCAGGTCCTAGGCGCGTTTGGGCGATGGCAAAGCCCGCTCCTTCGCCCCCTAGTAGGTAGCCTTGTGGAACCTTACAATTGACGTACTTGATTTCGGAATGACTTGCCCAACCCCCACCAGGATGACTCATGACGGAGATTTTGCGAATATGCTCAAAGCCTTCTGTATCCGTTGGGACGATGATTTGGCTGGCGCGCCCATATGGATGGGCGTTGGGATTGGTGATGCACATCACGATGGCAAATGCAGCGCCATCGGCAGAGCTCGTAAACCATTTGTGGCCATTGATGACATAATTATTGTCCTCCTTTGTGGCCATCGTACCCATATAAATGGGGTTCGAACCTGCAAAGTCGGGCTCCGTCATAGAGAAACACGACCGAATTTTACCCTCAATCAAGGGAAGCAAGAACTTTTCCTTCTGCTCATCCGTACCGAATTCAAGGAGGATTTCCATATTTCCTGCGTCGGGAGCTTGGCAATTGAGGGCGTATAGGCCAAAGAAGGTTTGGCCGAGCACTTCCATCAAGCGGCCATGCTGTACAACCGATAGACCCATGCCTCCATATTCGGCAGGCATCTGCGGCACCCAAAGGCCTTGCTTCCGAGCTAAGGCTCGCTTCTCAGCCAAGATGGGCTCGATTTCCTCCCACTCCTTCCCCACAAACTCAGGCTCCAACGGGATTAATTCTTCCTTCATAAAGGCATCGGCCTTCGCCAATACTGCCTCTAGGTTCACAGTAGACGGGGTTTTGATATGCATCTTTTCCTATTTGATTTCTTTCCATCAATAACGCTTAATCTCAGCAGAAATGCAATATGGAATAGGGGGATTGGTATAGAGAAGGAATCTTCGTACATTTACTTTATTAGGACAAAGCAAGCAACTATGAGAATTGAATTAGAAAATATAGGACCGATCATTCATGCGGATCTCCAGCTAGAGGGGCTAACCCTGATTGCAGGACATAATGATATGGGTAAGTCTTATATTGGTAAGACACTCTTCTCGGTTGTAAAGATGATGAATGAGGGGTATGGATATGGAGATGATATCATAGAAGGAACCGTCTCTAGGCTTGTAAATTTTAAGGCATTTTACGCAGAAACCCATGAGAATTCAGAGGTTTTGGCATTAGTCGATACGTTCTTGTCTTTGATAGACCAGAAAGAGTTTAATGGTTCTTTGCATGCAACAATAGCCAAACTTACAGCTGCCTTTGATACGGTTCATCCTTCGCATTTCTCTCGGCATTTGGTATCGGACATACAGCATTCTTTACGTGTTTTTACCACGTTTATTGATGCGTTAGGAGATAAAAGCAAAATATATAAAGGGTATTTAGGCGATTTAATTGGGAAAGTCTTTCGATACAATCTTAACCGAAAGGCTGAAAGCCAAGAGGTGTATCAGGCTAGAATTCGTTTAAGTGAGCCTCAACATTTGCTAGATATAACATTGGCAGGAAACGAAGTCGTTGGTTGTGAAACGCCTGATCGTTTCAGCTTGCAGGATGCTGTATTTTTGAATGATCCTACCGTTATAGACCTCACTCCTCTTGTTATGTATCATCTTGCTTTTTCTGAAAGCACGAGGACTAAAGACTATCTCCCTTACTATACACTTGATTTGTTTCGTAAACTAACAATGGCCGTAACATCTTTACCTAAGAACGAAGTATACGATTCTATCTCAGGTCTCATAAAAGGGGAATTGGTGTTTGTTCCCGTTGTTAATCGCTTTGTGTTTCGGCACAAAGAGAAAGGCACCATTGATGCCGTAAACACAGCCGCAGGGATTAAAGCTTTTGGATTGTTACAAGTGTTGCATAAGGTGGGAGGCCTGAACCCCCGAACGGTACTTATCATAGATGAACCTGAGGTACATTTACATCCAGAATGGCAATTGGAATATGCGAAGGTGTTGATTCAATTGTCAAAAATCGGAATTCCCATATTGGTAACGTCACATAGTCCTTATTTCATTGAAGCGATTAAGGTATATTCGGATAAAGAAAAGCTGCGGCGGTATACCCGTTTTTACTCAGGGCAATTAGCAGATGGGGGAGTTCGATTTGTGGATGCAACGGATGATTTAGATTTGATATTTCGTCAACTTGCCCATCCTATTTCGAAGTTAAACCTTGTATAAAATAGAATGCTCGTACACTTAGAAAACCTACTACAAACGAATGGGCTGATTGAGAAAGCCCCGATTAAAGACCTGCCTAATTCCTGTTGTTCCTCATCCATTGTCGTGATTGATTTCGATCGATTTAAGGAGAAACTGTTGAAATTAAGGCCAAATCTACATGAGCGGAATCCCCCTAAATCAGCAGATGCCTTATTGTTGGATGAGCATAAGAATCGCATCCTGTTCATAGAAATGAAAGACATTCAGGATATGCCAGATAGCCAAGAGGAATTTGAAAGAAAGATCTTGCAGTTCCGTTTAGATAAGAAAATGTTGGATAGTTTGGGAGTGCTCTTGAAAGCCGCTCAAGAATTCAATGCCAAAGCGATTCTCTTTCCTTATCTGCTCAGTGATTCTTGTGATATACGGTTTTACTTCCTTTGGGGAAAAGGAAGTGCGAGAGATTTCTTGCGCAAATACTTTTTGACACAGGTGCGCACGAAATACAAATTCGAATATTTCTTATTCGATAAGGTTAGGCATATCTACGCAAATAATTTCCCTACAAATCTTGTGGACTTATAGTTGTATTCTTACCCAAAGAACCCCTTAATCATCTCGACAATAGCCTGAAGGGGAGCCTTGGCGAGGGGATGTGGGGTATTCGGGATGATCCACAATTGGGCGTTGGGGAGCTTCTGGTAGGTAGCGAGGGTTTGGGCGGGGTAAGCCGTCTTGTCGCGATCGCCAGAGGATAGGAGCACAGGTTGGGTGATGGCTGCCAAGTCTTCGTCTGTCAATGACGCGTGCTTGCCCATATGCAACATCATTTCGGCTGTCTTTTCGAGGTTTTGCTTCCAATCGGCTGGGGCATGACACTTTTCGAGGTAAGCTGCAAACTTAGGAACCTTCGCAAGGATTTTGTCGGGATTGAGGAAACGAACTTCTTGCTTGGAAGAAGCCTCATCCCAAACGTACTTTGTGCCTGTAGTGATGACGGACTTTACGCGTTCTGGGGCATGACGGGCGAGGTACATGCCTACATAGCCTCCCATGCTATAGCCATAGATATAAGCCGATTCAATACCGTTCGCATCCATATAATCAAGGGTGTTTTGGGCGAAGGCTGCCATTCGAAAAGGGGATTCGAGTATGGGCTGGCCGCCGTGCCCCTCGAAATCGAAGGTGTGTACCGTGAAATGAGACGCGAGCATAGACGCGAGGGGCTTCATTTGTGCCTGTGAGCTAATGGCTCCATGGAGTAAGAGGAGGTGTTGCATAGGAGATTGGTAGTTTTGCCTAAAGATAGTTCGGATTGAGTATGATTGTCAAATGCTTTTTAATGTGAATGAGAGAGATACAAAAAACAAAAGCCGCCCCATGGATAGGGGCGACCTCTTGTTGTGTCATATTGTGCGGGAACGTTATCTTCTAAGTTTGGGAATGGCTAGAAGCCGTATACGAGTCCGAAGGAAATAAAGCCGAATTTTCCATCATAAGGTTGTACAAAAGGAGGGGCTAATTCTCGGGTGTGAGGAAGCACGGAGAACATGATTCGCCCCATAATTGGGCCGCCCCGAGCGAAGATTGATCCTTCAACCAAAACTGTGGGGTTGAGGAATCCCTTTTTGAACTTTTCCACTGTTGCATCGCTATAGTTCATAAACGTATAGGTACCTCCGACACCGATTCCGAGCCCTGCCCTTTGTTGGTTGTAGGCAGTGGAGCCGACTCCCCAACGCCCCATAAGGAACATAGGAGTCTGTACAACAAAGTTAACGGAATTTAGGATGTTGAAGTTGATTCCTGCATGTATATTGCCATCAACTCCAAAACTCACGACATCGTTCTTGTGTCCAATCATATAATAGGTTCCGATTTCGAGCGAATAGAAAATCGGTTCTGGGGCATATAGATTATCATCTTCTGTCTTTACATTAATCAATTGGTACATGAAACCGAAGTGCGGAACGAAGCGATCTCCAATAGGGGTTTTCTCTTCAAATTGGCTATCATCTTGGGCGTGCAAAAAAGATACATTGAGTATCAGCATAGCGAAAAAGAATCCAATGATTTTCTTCATGTTCGTTTCGTTTTTAGTGATTGGAATACATACAGGTAAATGTTTTCTATAGCCTTTTTGTTTAAGTTACGTTATATAGGGGAAAACGTTGGGTGGATAGAAGCTTAGGGTATGGTAGTTGTTTGATATATAGACGGAAAAGCTGGCCTATTCGTTTGATCAACACATAAATTTCCTTTCCGTAGGAATCATACAAGATTGATTTGCGGAAACATAACAAATATAATTAATTTGTCATTAGGTATAAATACATATTCGGTGCAATCTTTCAAACCACTTTCATATCAATCAACTCACTTCTCTGAAGATCAGATCCCTTTTTATAGGCTCTATGTTCTGATTCAGTCATATAGCATTGTATATGTTGTGATGAATGAGGAGGGGGATGTGCTGATAGCGAAGGAGTTAATGAATACGCAGGGTTTGGGTTTGGAGATATTTGTACAATATATTCTTGAAACAGAGGAATTGTTTTACAAGCCTTTTGGGATTCGGAAGATTATTCATAGCCATCCGACCTTCGCTTTATTGCCCAAAAGTTTCGCCGAAGGCAAGGATAGTTTGCATTTGGCGCGCATCCTGATTGAAGATTCTTTGTATGAGGATGATATAGAGGTAGAAGAATTGACGAAGTTGGATGCGAGCTTGGTCTTTCCAAATTCGAGTTTTATTGAGAGTTTGTGTAAGGAATACTTTGACTTGCATCAGAATGGCCATGTCGCGAGTGCATCTTTGCGGTTGGCCAATGAGTTGAAGGACGATTACCCTACGCATTTGCTCTTGCACATATTGGAAGGCAAGATTTTGATTAGTGCCCATAAGGATGGGAAATTGATCTTATGCAATGCGTTTGCCTATCAATCGGTTATAGATGCTTTGTATTTTGTACAATCTGTCTGCAAACTATACCCAAAGAAGCCGCAAGAACTGCCAATCTTTATGGTTGGGGCTTTCGAGAAAGATAGTAAGCTCTTTCGCGAATTGCTTTTCCACCTACCCAATTGCCGAATCCCTACCTATATTTTCCAACGCTATTTCTCTGAAGAGATTAAGGAAATGAAGAGCTGGAAGTTTGGCTTTATGCTACTGGAAATGGAGGCGAAAGCCTAAGTTACTCTATGCGAATCATCAGCGGAACCCATAAAGGACGAATCATCAAGGCTCCCAAAGGCCTACCTGTACGCCCAACTACAGACCGAACGAAAGAATCCCTCTTCAACATCCTCCATAATTGGGTAGACTTTGACGAATTGAGCGTACTCGACTTATTCTCGGGTACGGGCAATGTCAGCTTAGAGTTTTTAAGTCGCGGAGTCAATCGCTTATGTGCAGTAGATCGTCACTTTCGGTGTGTAAAGTTCCTGAAAGACATCATCAAGCAATGGAATTTGGGCAATGCCAAGGTCGTGAAGTCGAGTGTGATTCCATTTTTGAAGCACCATAAGCAGCAATACGGCCTTATCTTTATGGATCCTCCTTACGACCTACCCGAAATAGGTACCATTGCCCAATTGGCCTATGCAAATTGTTTGGCCGAAGACGGGATTATGGTCGTGGAGCATCGATCGAACAAACGCTACGACCACCTTAAAGGCTTCGCATTCGCCCGAACCTACGGATCTGGAACGCTTTCCTTTTTCTCTGAGCGGAAGGATATGCGGTAGATTGAGCGATTGTCGTAGCTTTAGCCCTCATCCTTTCGGATTCACCTCCCATCCATCCCGTCATACCCATCATCCAACCCGATTCGAACGCCCGACCCCCGCTTTTACAGTCCATCGTCTTGCTGTCGGGTGTCAGCCATCTCGATTCACCTCTCATCCATCCCGATTCATATGCCATCAAAGTGGAGTCATATCCGCTCCTACAGTCGAGGGGTACGCGATTGATGGGTAGGGGGACAAACTTAGGGGTGTGAGAAGCAATCCGACGGCTGTTGATGCCTCGGGAATTGGGTACAAATCTGTGTACGCTGGTAACGATGTCCATCCATCCCGATACGAACTCCGTAAGTGTGGTAATGATCTCCATAAGTCTGGAAACAGCCTTTGTAAACGCAGTCGTCAACGTCCGTAAAGATGGAGTTGCAAATGGTTTTTTATAATGGCTTGCATATCAGCCTCTTATGGATATCGTTTCTTTTCGCATGGAATATGCCCCCTAGCTTACGAATATTCTTTCGGGTTGGCTGGAATATGTGTCGGGTCTTATGCTGACCCACTCCATTTGCTTGGAGGCTATCACGGAACCCCTTAACACCCTCACCAGACCGATGAGCCCCTTTACCAGGTTTACGGACGTTGACGACTGCGTTTACAAAGCCTGTTTCCACGTTTACGAAAGCTGTTTCCATCTTTATGGAACGCTTTACCAGACTTATGGGAATCATATCGGGATGGATGGGGATCATTTCCATTGAAAACAGCGATAAAGGCAATTGTAGGGGGGATGAAAGGGGATTTTTGAGTATCTCGCCCAACAATCTTACATCTGAATCCGAAGGTTGAGGGTTCGAATTTTCACCAATCTCCATTGCCCCTCATGAATATTCCTGAAACCCTAGGCGATTGCTCCCGAAAAACTGTATCTTGCCTAGTAGAAACCCAAAAAGCCATTTCGTTTAGATGATGAAACTTAGAAAAGCCCTTTTCCCTGGATCGTTTGACCCCATCACTTTGGGACATATCGAGATTGTGAAGAGAGGAAGTAAATTGTTTGACAAGGTTGTCGTGGCCATAGGCGTGAATAGCAAGAAGAAATACTTCTTTTCCTTGGAGGAACGCCTGCGGATGCTGCGTGAATGCTTTGCGGATATAGAGAATGTGGAGGTTGGTTCCTATAATGGATTGACCGTTGATTTTGCGCGGGAGAATGGAATTCAGTTCCTGTTGAGGGGGCTCCGCAATGCTAGCGACTTAAACTATGAGCAGCCTATCGCAATTATCAATGCCCATATGTATCCTGAATTGGAAACAGTCTATTTGGCGAGTATGCCGAATACAACTCACCTTTCTTCCTCCCTTGTTCGGGAGGTCATTAAGTATAAGGGAGTGCTAGAGGGCTTGGTTCCGAATTCGGTGATAGAGGCGGTTAAGAGAATGCGAATGTCATGAATTTGTTTCATCAGGCGGTTCCGCCCCTAGCCGAACGGGTGCGGCCGAAAACGCTTTCAGATGTGATTGGCCAACGGCATTTGTTGAAGGAGGATAGCCCACTCCTATTGGCCATTCGCCGAAACCGCATTCCCAGCATGATTTTCTGGGGCCCTCCAGGGATAGGGAAAACCACCCTCGCCCAAATCATTGCCTCTCAAGCCAAACGTCCTTTCCGCCAATTGTCGGCCATTCAGTCGGGGGTGAAAGACGTACGAGAAGTATTGAGGTTCGCGAAGAGTCGGCCAGGCACGATTTTGTTCATCGATGAGATTCACCGCTTTAATAAGGCACAACAAGATTCTTTGTTGGGAGCCGTGGAGAAGGGATTGGTTGTACTGATTGGTGCCACGACCGAAAACCCATCCTTCGAGGTTATTTCGGCTTTGCTTTCGCGTTGTCAGGTCTACACCCTGAATCCATTGACCGAGGAGGAAGTTCGGCTCTTACTCGAACGAGCCATTCGCGAAGATGAAATCTTGCAAAAGCAGCCCATTGACCTAAAGGAAATCGGCGCTATTTATCGTTTGTCGGGAGGAGATGCCCGCAAGAGCTTAACATTGCTCGAAATCTTTGTAGATAGCCATAAAGGGGAGGGCGATGAGACAATCGTCGTGACAGATGAGGGGGTCGTTAATGCCGCCCAAACGCATATCGCCCTCTATGATAAGTCGGGCGAACAACACTATGACATCATTTCGGCCTTCATTAAGTCGATTCGGGGAAGCGATCCGAATGGGGCGATTTATTGGTTGGCACGTATGGTAGAAGGGGGAGAGGATGTGAAGTTCATTGCGCGTAGACTTGTCATTCTGGCCTCCGAAGACATAGGGAATGCCAATCCGAACGCCTTGCTATTGGCCAATGCCTGCTTTCAGGCCGTCACAACGGTCGGGATGCCCGAAGCACGCATCATTCTCGCCCAATGCACCACCTATCTCGCAACCTGTGAGAAGAGCAATGCTGCCTATATGGCCATTAAGCGCGCCCAAAAGGTGGTACGCGAAACGCCTCCTTATCCTGTACCCCTGCATCTTCGGAATGCACCTACGCGTATGATGAAGAACATGGGCTATGGACAGAATTATAAGTATTCGCACGACTTTTCGGGTCAGGAGGGCAATCAGGAGTATTTGCCAAAGGAGCTTTCGGGCAAGTCCTTCTATCAACCCAAGAACATTGGCAAAGAAAAAAGCATTCGTCGGTTTCTCAATGAGAAATGGGGCGATAAGTATACCTATTGATTGTAAGACAAGTTCACAATGTTCTTGTACTTCAATTGATGCAATCAAATATACTAACAATATTACTGAACTAAAGGCTAGTAATATGAAATTAAAATCGATAGAAGAAAGATTATTGTCAGATATCAGTAAATTAATTCTTACTGCTAAGTCTCAGACTAGCCATTTTGTGAATAAGCAATTAACAGTTCTATATTGGAATATAGGGAATCGAATCAACCAGGAATTTCTGAAAAATAAACGGGGGGCTTATGGTAAACGAATTTTGCCGACACTGTCGGCAAAATTGATGGAAAATTATGGTAGGAGTTATTCTGCTCGTAATTTGCAACGAATGGTCACATTCGTTTTAAGGTTCCCTGAAAAAAACTCTGTTATTTCTTTAGCTAATGCATTGAGTTGGTCGCATTTCGTTGAATTGTTAAACATAAAGCACCCTTTAGAAAGACAGTTCTATACACATATTTGTCGAGTTGAACAATGGAGTGTACGAGTCTTACGAAATAAGAAAAAGTCTATGCTTTTTCAAAGAACAGCGATATCACATAAACCTGAAGAGCTGGCTAAACTAGAGATTAGTAACCTTGAAAAATATGATCAACTTTCTCCTGACTTAGTTTTTCGTAACCCATATATACTAGATTTCCTTTCATTACAAGATACTTATCAAGAGAAAGATTTAGAGCAGGCTATACTTAGGCAAATCGAATTGTTCCTTTTGGAGCTAGGAAGAGGGTTTGCCTTTCTTGAGCGTCAGAAACGAATGATTATTGATGGCAAAGATTACAAACTAGATTTATTATTCTATCATCGTAAACTAAAACGATTGGTAGCGATAGATTTAAAAATAGGGAAATTTGAAGCTGCATATAAAGGACAAATGGAATTATATCTTCGTTGGTTAGAAAGATATGAGATGGAGCCAGATGAAGAAAGGCCTATTGGACTCTTACTTTGTGCAGAAGGTAATCATGAACAGATAGAGCTGTTACAATTAGATCGAGATAATATTCGGGTTGCTGAATATATTACTGAGCAACTTCCTGCAGATTTATTGAAGGAAAAGTTACAACAATTTATAGAAGCTTCTAAGTATTGTTTGGACAACAAATAACTAAATTCTTTCTTATCGCAATACTGCGTATTCATTGATTCAAAGATAATATAAAGACATATTTCATGAATCCTCAACAGCATTCCATTATCACCGAACGAACGGCCTCGGTCTATACCTTGGGGACGCCTTCGGATAAGGTAAAGCATCTATGGTTGGTATTGCATGGTTATGCACATGCTGCTCATTCATTCATTAAGCCCTTTGCCCCTTTGGTCAATGAGGAAACCTTTATTCTTGCACCTGAAGCCCTTTCGCGTTTCTATTGGAAGGGAGTTCAGGGAGGAGTAGGGGCGAGCTGGATGACAAAGAAGGATCGCCTGAATGAGATACGCGACTATTGTTTTTACCTCGACCGAGTGGTCGGGCAGTTCAAGGCACAATTGTCCAATCCTGATTTGCGCTTGCACCTATTGGGCTTCTCCCAAGGAACGGCTACCGCTTGGCGTTGGGCAATGAATGGAGCCTACCCACCCGACACGGCCATTTTCTGGGTTGGCCAAACGCCGAATGAGTACTCCGACCCTTTTGTGAAGCAGCTGAATTCGACTCGACTCTTCCATGTGCACGCTTTGCAAGATGAAATGATCCCTGTAGAAATGGCCGAAAAGCAAGTTGGGTATCTCCGTAAACGCTTTCCGCATATGGAATTCTTGACATTTGAGGGGAAACACCGCTTAAATCAGAAGATTTTGCTCGAAATTCAGGCTCGACTCGGGTGATTTGAGGTTTCAAAAAGTCTTTTGGTCGTGTATCTCCACAAATGATAAATACATTTGAATTTGTGCCGATAAACTTCCAATTTTACACACTGATAAAGAACAGGGAATATGATACAAACAATTTTATTTTGGTTGTTTTCCGTACTAGGCATCGCAGGTGGGTTAGGATTGGTTTTGGCAAAGAATCCTGTCCATTCGGCTTTGAGCCTAATCGTGAACTTCTTCAGCATTGCAGGCCTATACCTCACCCTCAACGCTGAGTTTTTAGCTGTTATTCAGATATTGGTGTACGCAGGTGCCATCATGGTATTATTCCTGTTCGTGATCACCCTCCTAAACCTAAGTTCTGAACCTGGGACTACGACCTTTGATATGAAGAAGGGCTTAGCCTTTTTGGTTTCGATGGGTTTTGCTTTGGAGATGTGCTATATTTTATTCGGCCCGTTTGGAGACAAAAGCGTATCGGGAGACTTCACCTATGGCAAGGTGGAGCCTGTCGGTAAAATGCTCATGACGGAGTTCGTTTTTCCCTTTGAAATGATTTCGGTGATATTGATTGCTGCCTTGATGGGGGCTATCATTGTTGCGAAAAGCTATAATTACGAAACTTAATCTGCTTTCGGCCTGTATCAATTGGATGTAGGCCGTTTGTCATTCGCTTCCAAGATTTTTATTTTAATTAATCAAGATGGAACCAACAGCTTTTTCTTATCTCGTAGTAAGCATATTGATGTTTGCGATAGGAACGATGGGCGTCCTCACTCGTAGAAATGGTATTGTCGTTTTTATGTGTGTGGAATTGATGCTTAATGCCGTGAACCTTTCTTTGGTTACGTTCTCTAAAATGCACGACTCTCCAGATGGCGCCATGATGGTCTTTTTTGTAATGTGTGTGGCAGCAGCAGAAGCGGTAGTAGGCTTGGCCATCGTCATTGCCCTGTTTAGAAATAAACAGAATATTGAGATTAATAATTTTAACATCTTCAAATGGTAAGCTTGAAGATGCTTATTCCTTTGAAATCATTCATTAGAATATATTAAGATATGCCAGATTCTGTACTAAGCTTGGTGATCTTACTCCCTTTATTGGGATCTGCACTGATCGGATTGACAGGTTTTATGATGCCTGGATTCCGTAAGCAGGAAAAGTTGATTGGAACTATCGGAACCTTTGCAGTTGCGATTCCTTTCTTTATCTATCTTTCGGTTTACCTAAACTTTAGCCATACAGGCGCAGTGGATTTCACGATCATCGATTGGATGGTTGCTGGAAACCTTGACATTAAGTTCTCCTATCGTATCGATGAGTTATCTCTGTTAATGGGGATGATTGTGACGGGAGTCGGGTCATTGATCCATATGTATTCCATTGGCTATATGCATGGCGACCGAAGTTTCTATAAGTATTTTGCATACCTCAACCTCTTTATCTTCGCGATGAGTAACCTTATCGTAGGGGATAATATTGTGGTTCTTTTCCTCGGATGGGAAGGAGTAGGGGTTTGTTCGTACTTGCTAATTGGATTCTGGTATGAGGATATGTCGAAAGCGATGGCTGCCCAAAAGGCCTTCATTGCCAACCGTATCGGAGACTTTGCGATGCTAGTAGCGATGTTCATCATCTTCGCCGAATTGGGTACGGAGGTTACGGGTTTGACATTCCAAGAGATATTGGCGCATAATTTCAGTGAATCACAGACGTTCTGGATTACCCTTCTGGTGTTCATTGCGGCTACAGGTAAATCGGCGCAGATTCCTTTGTATGTGTGGTTGCCTGATGCGATGGCGGGTCCTACCCCTGTTTCGGCTCTGATCCACGCAGCAACGATGGTAACCTCAGGGATCTATTTGATTGTTCGTTTGGGGGGATTATTCCTTATGTCGCCTACGGTATCGATGATTATTGTGGTGGTGGCTGCTGCTACGGCATTGCTCGCAGCCCTTATGGCCATTGCCCAAAATGATATTAAGGGAGTACTGGCATACTCTACGGTTTCGCAGCTTGGGTTTATGTTCATGGCATTGGGTGCTGGGGCATATACTACGGCTATTTTCCATGTAATGACGCACGCTTTCTTTAAGGCTTGCTTGTTCTTGGGTTCGGGTTCTGTTATTCATGCGATGGAGCATACGCATGCAGTGAAGGATCCGCAAGATATTCGAACGATGGGAGGGCTGTCGAAATATATGCCGCATACGTCTCGTACGTTCTGGATTTCTACTTTGGCCATTTCAGGTATTCCATTGTTCTCAGGATTCTTCTCTAAGGATGAAATTCTAGCGAGCTTGTTCTTTACAGAGGCAGGCTTTGGGGTATATCAAGTAGTTTGGTTTGTCGCGGTTATTACGGCTTTCCTTACGGCTTTCTATATGACGCGGGTTACTTACCTCACGTTTAATGGTAAGGAGCGTTTTGACGCACATCATCATCCGCCACATGAGAGTCCTGCTTTGATGACTATACCGCTATATGCGTTGGCTACTTTGGCAATTGTAGGAGGTCTCGTAGGGATTCCATACGTTGTAGGACATGGGCAGTACCACCAATTGAATAAGTGGCTTACAGAAGCGCATGTAGTACATGTAGATGAAGGCACGACAGGCCATGAAGGGCATGACCATTCGTCTCATGAAGGACATGATCACTCTTCTCACGAAGGGCATGACCATGCTGATCATGGAGAGCATCACGATGAAGGCCATGGTGCGCATTATGCACATGGAGATCATGGTGGTGGCCTCATTGTGACGAAGCATTCGATACACGAGAATGCTACTCCGACGAAGGAGTGGATTCTGATGCTTCTTTCTACGGTGATTGCTATTCTGTCAGTGATGATGGCGCGTAATCTCTATCGTAAGCATGATCTCGCAGGGGATGAGAAGGTGAAGGGGATATTTGGTGGGCTATACCCTGTGATGCAAAATAAGTTCTATGTGGATGAGCTTTATGATAAGGTTATCATTAATCCATTTGTATGGGCAGGTAAGCATATTGTTTTGGCATTCGACCAAAAGGTAGTGGATGGACTAGTGAATGGTTCGGCTACTTTTGTTAAGAATACAGGAGAGATGTTCCGAAAGCTTCAGACAGGAGTTGTACAGAATTATGTATGGATTACTTCTGTTGGGGTGCTGATTATTATGACATACCTTATTTTCGGATAGACTCGACTGACTTTTGTATAAAGGAAAATGGCCACTGCTTGTATAAGCGGTGGCCATTTTCGGTTTATTAGCTCTGATTTGTATTGCCTAGAGGAGGTTTCCTTTATAGATAGGCTTCCATATATGTGTAGGGCGGGGTAAATTTCCCGTGCCACATGATGACACCGCGTTGGATAGCGATGGGGAGGCCTGATTCTTCGAGGGTTTCGGCTTCGTAATTGCCTGATACTATGCCATCGATGAATACTTCTACGTCCTTGCTGAAGCTGTTGGAGGCATCAGCGGGGAACTCGCAGGGGAGGTTGGTGACGGCCATTACGGCTATCCCTTCGCCCTCGAATCCGTTGGTGCTCATATCTGTATCAGGATGGTAGATGAATACGGGATCGTCTATCCATGTATCTTTGGAGAAGTGTATGGCTCCATCAGGATCGCAGGTGATGTCTCCGATTACTTCGAGGGTTTTGTCCTTGGCGTACCATTTCTTTGCATCTGAGCGGGTCAATAGGCGTGGATACTTGGTCGTCCACAAGATGCAGTTCATCAACATGCTGATGTAGGGGAATGCCTGATCGAGGTTGCTTTCGAAGTGTTGGGGCTCGTTGATGTAGAGCTGGAACTTCTCCTTATAGCTTAGGGCGGCATAGGCTTCTGCACTGTATTCGGCTGTTGCCTTTAGTCGATACATTTCGGGTACATCGAGTACGAGTTTGTACACTTGGTTGCGCGAACCATTGTGGAAGGTGTCTTCTAATTCGGCGAGGGTGATTTCTTTGACGGGTAGGAGGTCGTATATTGCCTGTGCTCCTATGCTTGCTCTTCCTTTGCCTAGGACACAACAGATCATAGGCGGAAGTTTGTCAGGGGTTCCATTGGCCTTAATCTCTTCGCCTACTTCTCTTACAATTCCTTTTATAAGCTCAAGGTCTTCTTTCTCTATAGATTGGGGGACTTTTGCGAAGGGGTGTTCTATGCCCCGCATGCCTACACGTTTGCCGTATGTCCAAAGGGAGTCAATCATACCTGCGTAGCCTGCAAAGAAGGAGAAAGCGACGAGTCCTTCTTTCTTATCAGACATGACTAGCTCGTAATCTATTACTGTGTTTTTTCGTTCGACTAAGGTTCGAAGCATTTTGCGGTTCTTCTCTTGTCCTTTATGGGTATGCGAAAAGAAGTAATAGGCTACATTGGGGATGATATGATTGAGTTCGATTTCTTTTAGTCCGAATATGGCATTTGCCCCTTTGATATCTTCCCGAATTTCTGCACCAACGGCTGTATATTCAGCGTCGTTGAAGGCTCGTTTTTGCTCGTTAGTTTCAGGATGATGAGCAGGTTGTACCCATATGTTTGCACCTTTCTCAATCATGATCTTTGCCAAGCGGGGCGGAATAGCTACGCGTCGCTCGCCTTTTTTGCTTAAATCTTCTCTTCGAATTCCAATGGTATTCTTCATGTGGATTACTCTTTAACGCCTTATTTATGGGTTAGGATGTATTTTACTAGATAGATAACGTTCGGGATTGGCTTGGGCGATGTCCCAATAGGCATTTTCTCCGACTTCTGCCCGTAGTTTGATGCTGAGGCTTCTTTCTGCGTCCTCGCCAGCCACTACGAAGAAGTCTGTGCCGAATAGGACTTGTCTGCGAATGGTAGGATTGACCAATGATACCTTTAGGAGAGGGTAAATGTGGTCATAGGCGAGAGTGTCGCTGATATCGACGAAAAGGCTATCGGGATACTTCTCGATGAGTTCGGCGATGATAGAGAACCAGCTAACTTTTTTCCATGTATTGGCATTTAGGGGCAATTGTATGCCCTGTACATGGTCATCGTCTGATAGCCAGGGATCGGTCATGTATCGCTTCCATTCGTCTTCTCCTCCCCAATGGCCTAAGCACATTTTGAGTTTGCTGAGGTCGGGGAATGTCCCTTTGTATGTGCCTGCCTTCTTGTGTTTGTGGAGATAGGGATGAAGGAGGTTGGGGTTCATGAGGCATTCGTAGTTGAGGGGATGGGTGAAGTTTACGGTAAACTTCCCATTGGATTCCTCTGGGAGGGTCAGGTTTGGGATGATAGGGTGCTGGTTCCATTCGGCCTTCTTCTTGCCTCTGTAGTATATGATTCCTCTCACGCAATGCGTCATGAGGGGGATTTCGTTTTTGCAGGCGTATTCATAGACTTCCATTAGTCGAGGATCAAATGGATAGTATCCTAGTGCAGGGTAGAGTTTGATGCCTGTATATCCTTTTTCTTCTATGTAGAATTTGACGAGGTCGCCTATGTTTGCGCGGCGAGGATCGGCGAAGATAAAGGGGTGGAGGAGTTTGCCGTAGTAGGGATCGGCCTTGACGGCAGCAAGTTCGTCTAGTTGTTCGGCGAACTTAACGGCAGGAGGTCCTGCTTCCATATACTCCATGTCCATGGTTAGGACGACGAATTTTGTGCCTCGGGGGTAATAGGAGAGGAGGCTTTGGAAGATTTCCAATTGGCCTTTGTTGTCTGCGTATTTCCCGAGGTTTACATATCGTTTGAGCATTGGCACGAATTCACTTCCGAAGAGGCGTTTGAGCCATTTTACCCATCTTGGGCTTTTGGTGATGGCGTCTAATCGTTTGACGATTCCCTCAATGCCACATCTGTCAACGCTTAGGATTTTATGTAATCCTAGGGGCATGAGTCCTTTGCCCACGTATTTGGGGACGTGGTCTACGGTAAATGTGTGGGTGTGGCAGTTGTATATGGTTCGGCGGGAATTGTTTTCGAATAGTCCTCTGGAAGTATGTTCTTGTCCCATAATCAATCTGCTAGAAAGTTTATGGCACGAAGGTAAGCCTTCCTCTCTGTATTCGCAATGGAGATTGAGAGAAGAAGGCTTTGAGGGGGATTGAGTAGGAGGTAAGGGTTATTGTGATAGGAATTGATAGATGGAAGCGAAATCATTATCGCCAAATCCTGCTTTAATTGCTTGTTGGAATACCTCCTTGGTTATATTGGCGATGGGCATGGGGGTTTGGGTTTCGTATGCGGTTTGGGTAGACATTTGGAGATCCTTTTGCATCCAGCGGAGGGGGAACTGGGTTTCGTATTGATGGGATTGCATCATGTCCTTTTTGGAAGCCATGAAGGGAGGTACTACAGGTCCTCCTATAAGGATGTTCATGAGGGTTTCTTTGGGGATTCCGAGGGATTCGCCCAAGGTCATTCCTTCGGCGAATGCTGCCATAGAGACAGCTAAGAGCTGGTTGATGACGAGCTTCATGGAACTGCCCATGCCTATGGAGCCTATGTGTAGGGTACGCTTGCCCATGCAGTCGAACAGGGGTTGTGCTTCGGCTAGGTCTGTTGTTTTGCCTCCTACAATGAATACGAGGTTGGCAGATGCCGCTTGTAGTTTAGACCCTGCTACGGGGGCATCGAGGAATCGGATGTTTCGGGTGTTTGCCTGTTGTGCCATTTGTCGAGAGAAGGAAGGATTGACTGTGCTGCTATCAATCCAGAGTTTTTTGGGTGATAGGGCATTGAGGAATCCTTGGTCGCCTAGAGCGGCTTCTGAAACGGCTTTAGGGTGTGCAAGCATGGTGATAAGTATGTCGCATTGTTTGGCGACAGAAGCGGGGTTCTCTGCCCATATGGCTCCTTTGGAGAGGAGGGGATTTGCCTTTTCGGGAGTTCGGTTGTGAACGATTAATTGATAGCCATGTTTTTGGAGATTGGTCGCCATTCGGCTGCCCATGATTCCGAGTCCTATGAATCCTATTTTCATGATGATTTATACCTTTTGTGTTTTGTCTTAGGGCAAAGGTATAGTAGGAGGTAGGCATTGCGCTATCTCATTTCGTTCAAAAGTATCACTTTTGTAAAGGAAATTTAGTCTAGGAAGCGTTTTCTTCGTTCTTGGCGGATTAGGTCTTGGGGGTAGATATCGTATTTGTTACGGAAGATTTGGATGAAATAGGAGATGTTTTCGTATCCGACATCGAGGGCTGTTTCTGTTACATTTGCTTTGAGGTTTGAGAGGAGTTCAAAGGCCTTTTCTAGTTTTCGTTCTCTGAGCCATCTTCTAGGCGTGGTGTTAAAGGCTTCTTTGAAGTCGCGTCTGAATGCAGTTGGGGTTCTGCCTGATAATTGGGCGTAGTCATCAATTTTCAGGGGGAGGTCAAAGTGTTGTTCCATGAGTTGTTTGATGTTCTTGGGTTTGCCTCTGTTTAGGGATCTTAGGAACATGGGGAAGTCTCCAGTGGTCTTTTCTATGTGTAGGAGGTGGAGGAGTTCCATGAGTTTGTTGTGGACAAATGGGAGGTGTTGGGGGAGTTCGTGGGGGAAGACTTGGAGGAGTCCTTGTGCAAAGAGGTTGATGGATTGACTGGCTTGGTGGGTCATGATGGTACACTCTGGCCAGTGTTTTTTTCGTATGAGGGTATAGAAATGCCGAAGGAATTCATTGACCAATTCATCGGTAATGAAGCAGGTGATATTCTCGAATGTTCCTTTTTTCTGTGGGATTAAGTCTGATATAGTGTATACGCCTCTAGGGATAAAGCCCCATTGGCCTGCTTTAATGGATTTTCTTTCTCCATCAAATGTGGTTAGGTGTTGTTCACCTTGTAGGACAATGCTGAAGACATGGGTTGCGAGGTAGCTTTCGCGTTTTTGGAGGGGTGTTTTTAAGGTTTTATGGAGGATACAAGCAAGGTCTTTGCTGGTTATCTTGTTGACAAAGGGGAGTGCCAACAATCTTTGTGGTACAATGTGCATAGTGAAGTTGATGGGTGGAAAATGTGATAATTGGGGTGATATAGTAAGATATTAATGAATTTTTAAAAACCCATAGACTTTGCATATTTTCATTGGGTAATAATTCGTTTATTTGTTGGTCTCACTCGCTTATATTATACATTTAACTCACTTAGTATTATTATGAAACGAACTTGGTTTGTGTTGTTGCTCGTGCTTATTTCTGTTCTTATGAGTTGTAAGTATCGGATTCCGAAGCCTCCTATTACGGATAAAGATCTTCGAGATCGTTATCTTATGATGAAGGAGTGGCAAACGAATTTTGAAGAAGCCCAGAGCATTGCAAGGCTGACGAATCGACATATTTTGATGAATTTCTCGGGATCAGATTGGTGTATGCCTTGTATGCGTTTGCATAAAGATATGGACGAGCATAATGGGTTTTTATCATTTTCTCAGCGATATGTGGTTTTATTGAAGGTTGATTTCCCTCGTTT
>Ga0163111_10000185_pt1 | contig 36281 bp, 25 predicted proteins | sample CRUFie1St18metaG_FD_109645 | JGI IMG/M metagenome (GOLD analysis project Ga0163111, IMG submission 109645) | Marine microbial communities from the Costa Rica Dome - CRUD Field 142mm St18 metaG | ecosystem: Environmental > Aquatic > Marine > Oceanic > Photic zone | place: Costa Rica: the Eastern...
AACCCTTCGGCAGGGGGGTAATGCACACTAAAGTCTTTTACGCGGCCAAGTGGCTAGGTTTAGGCGGAGGTGGTTGGAAGTAGATATCATATCTAAACCTTGCAAAATTCAGATGTGATCTGCTTATCGAAAGTTGGAGGTGAGTTCACAGCAAGGCCTCCCGAGTAGTGTTAAAGTACTTAACTTTCCCCAGATAAATATATGTATGAAGGACGAATATACATCGGCCTTTTACGACATTGTCAAAGAGGCAACTGTTACTACAGGCTATCAACTGCCAGTTGAAGTTGAGTCTTACGTAGTCATGCTCCTTGCAGACAAAATTGATAGTCCAAATTTTTTACCCACTACATCATTTGCAGAAGAATTTATGAAACTTAAACGTCCTTATCGTACGAATGCAAAAGAACTAGGAGATACTTGTTTATTCGTTACAGGTGTTTTTCCTGAATATGGAATGGGTATAGACTATTATAGTAACTTGGGTAAAGCAAGTTATGATATGGCAACAGATACCTTAAATATAGAACTGTTTAGCACTTTATCCGGCCATTTTGACTTTATTCGTAAATTTATTAACATAACAATAACCCCTGTTAAAACCACAAGATGGCAGTTTTGATAAATACTTATGTCATGATAGTGTGCCACATAATGCGGTGGACTTATGGGGACAGAACCCCGTAGCAGATAGAACCTGCATCGGACTTCTATAAAGGAGAAAACAAATGGGTAGACCAATAAACAAAAGATTTTTCGGAGAGCCAACTGCGGGTGGCAACGAAATCAAAGTAGACTTTCACAACGGTACAGCAGTTGTAGAAGGTAGCATAATCAAACAATTAGGATCTAAAAAATTCAGAGTACAAGAAATTGGCGCATCTGATACTGAGTATGATCGTTTCCTTACTACAGGTAAATTAGCATCTGCACTTACAGGTACAGAAATGGCAATTACTGTAAAAGGTTCTGATAACGAGACTTATCAAGTTTCTAAAATTGCAGGAAGAAAAGCAACAATCATTGCACCAGACGGAACTGGTTCAAATGCATTGGACGGAACTTCAGTTGCATGGAACTTTGATGCATCTCCAAGTTCAGGTGAAGTACAAGTTGAAGAGGCTGGTGACGATGATGCCGCTGGTACTGACGACGACGATTTCGCTAACGCATAATAATTAGGAACTAATTAGATGAAGCAACTTGTAACAGACGGCGATTATACAATTAAGGTTAATGACGGTGGCTCTGTGTTTATTGACACAGGTAACCAGATAGGCCAGTTATACCTCACTGGTAATTTAGTTGTAAACGGATCGACAACTACTGTTACATCAGCAGAATTAAACATTGACGATAATATCATTGTTGTTAACAACGGTGAAGCAGGCGTCGGTGTTACACTAGGAAAAGCGGGTATAAGGGTAGACAGAGGTAGTCTACCTGACACCCAAATGGTGTTTGACGAAACTGTAAGTTGGAATGATCCTGTATCTCAAACAATTAAAACAGGTGGTTTTAAGTTTGAAGATGAAAACGGCAGTAACATAGGTTTACAAGTTAGAAGTATTACTACAGGCGGTGGCGACCTTTACTTGATTAATGCAGGTACAGGTGTTATTAATGTAAGTGGTACTAATAACTATGAACAACAAGTTACTGACGATGACGATATTCCAAATAAAAAGTACGTTGATGATTCAGTTGTAGCACAGGTTGCCGCGGCTAACTTCACAGAACTAAGAACAGGTTCAGCATCACTAACAAGAGTTAGAGTGCTTGACCAAGAAGTTACAGGCAATCCAAGTTTATTTGAAATTACAGTAGACGGCGATGCACATTCTAACTTTTATGCAAACAGATTTGAAACATTTGGTTTAAGATTTTCTGATACAACAATACAAACAACAACATCAAGTTCTGATTTAGTGCTTTCAGCACCAGGTACAGGATCAATTGTTGTTGACGATCAGTTACATATTAAGTCAACACCTAGTTCAGACGATGCTACTATTGATCCATTAGCACCAAGCGATGGAGCAATTATATATACAAAGACTCAAGACATTGGAAAGACTGGTATATATTATGTAAATAGTAGTAGTACTAGAGATGAAATAATTAGTAAAAACAGATCATTACTGTTTAGTATGATCTTTTAAGGATAGAAAATGGCAATAGCACAAGTGGCAATAGGAAATACAGACACAATTTTGTTAACTGTACCTGCAAGTACAAGTTATGCAATTACGACTATCATGGTTGTAAATCATAACAGTTACGATGCTACTGGTACTAATGACAGTTCCTTTGATATGCATTTTGTAAAAAACGCAGAAGCAAAGTCGAACATCAATATGGTAGTTAAAGAATTACCAGTACCAGGTGGAGAAACATTTACGTTTGATTCAGAAAAAATTATATTAGAAGCAGGCGACAAAATTGTCTTACTTGGAGCACACAATCCATCAAGATTAAGTGCAACAGTAAGTTTTATGGAAGTGTAAAATGCGTTATTTAAGAGCACAATCAACAAATGCTAGAGGAATCTATGGCAACAAGGATGTCAGAAGAGACATCAATGGTCAAGTTGTGCTTGATAGTACTGATATGGTATTAGTACCAAAAGGTACTACTGCTGAAAAAGTTACAAGTCCAGTAAACGGACACATGAGATATAACACAACAACTAATGTGTTTGAAAATTACCAAGCAGGAAGTTGGGCACCTATAAGAAGATTTGAACCTGCTAATATCGTTATGCAAAGTTTAGGTAATGGTAACGATGTTGAAACAAAATTTGGTCCATTAGATAATCAAGATACTTACAATCCAGCACCAGCAAGTGCGGCAAATATTATTGTTTTAGTTGAAAACGTATTTCAACTTCCAACAACAAACTATACACTAGAACAAAACCCAGGCGGATACGCGGCAGGTTGGTATGTAGTGTTTGGTACAGCAGTACCTACAGGAAAGCCTGTTACAGTATTGCACAACTACGATAAGTAATGTCTGCTAACGGTATATCACACTTACAATATAAAAGACAACGCCAAGAACAAAAGTTAAAAATCGCGGCTGAAAAACGTGCCGCAACAGGTAAAAGATCTACACTTAAAAAAGGTTTAATGCCTACACTTTATACAGCAGGCGATAATGCAACTGGTAACAAAAAAGCAATAACTACAACTTCATTAAAAGCCGGGCGTCCCTGGACTTAATAATTTCCGATAAATATTAGTATGGCACAAGTAGCACGTATATCAGGTCCTCTATTGGCGGCGAATTTAGTTCGTACACAGGCCAATCTGGCTGTTGATACAGACCTATTCCATGTAGGACACCTTAATAGAAGATTAGGAATTTTAAACAATACACCTAGTACAGATATACAAGTATTAGGACAAACTACATTTGATGATGTTTATGCTACTAGATTAAAAGGTGGCAATATAGAATTTAGTACAGTAGGTGCTAGAGCAGTAGTAGGTGATATTAATTTACAATCAAGAAATTTAATTAAAGCAGAAAATTTACAAACTGAAAATTTAAGTTTCAATAATAATGATATTTCAAGTTTAAACAATAGCGATATAAACTTTCAACCTAATGGAACAGGAGTTACACATTTTAGAAAAAATGTTAATCATATAGGTAATGTTGATGTAACAGGAAATATTACAATACCAGGAAACTTGACTGTTGGAGGAAACTTTACATTTGGTAATGAAGAAAGTGATACTATTAATTTTAGCAAAGTAGATTTTGAACAAGACATAGTACCTAACAGAACAGAAGATTTACTAAACTTAGGTAGTGCTACAAAACGTTGGAATGATATTGATACAGCAAAGTTAGACATTGGTGATATACAAATAGATACAAATGTAATAACTACTAAAACATTTAATAATAACTTTTACATTAGACCTTCAGGCACTGGCGCTATTGTAATGGAAGATTTACGTTTTAGTGGAACTACACTAACTAGCACTGGATCTAATGATATAGAATTTGCACCAGGTGGTGAAGATATTGGCATATCTGCAACTGGATCTTTAAAGGTTCCAGCAGGTACAGAAGCACAAAGACCAGGTACGTTTAGAGATGTACGTTATAATACAACAACTAATTTCTTTGAATTATTTTCATCTGCATATACTCCTTTAAGAGGTATATGGAGTGAAGATAGACAAACTTATGTACTTGCAAATGCAGGAAATTATTTTGATTTTACAACAAATAATGTAACAAACACTACATTATCAAATGTTGAACTTAACACAAATAAATTAGTGTCACAAGATAATGTTGTTATAGATGGTGCTACAATCAGTTCAGAAGCAACTAACCAAGATATTGTTTTAAGTGCTACTGGATTTATTAATGTAGGCGATTTACAGATTGATGATGCAAATAATAGAATTATTAATACTAGTGCAAATCCGTTCTTACTTTCATTCACAAACAATGTACCAACACAATATGGACACGTTGCATTTACAGATTCCAGCGGAATTGTTATTCCATCAGGATCTTTAGCAAGTAGACCAGGTAATCCACCTGTTGGTACTACACGTTATAACAATACTCTAAGGTACTTAGAAACATGGTATGACAATGCTTGGAATAACGTATCAGGAGCAGGTGATACTGTTACTGAAGAATATATGAATGAACAGGTCTTTATCTATACGTTAGCACTTGGTTAATATCCAAAAACGATAAATACTTTTAACACAAACATGACCACTTAAAAGAGAGAGACTTTTGGGCGTTTTGTGGGACATACTGTGGTTAACCGGCAAAGAACCGAAAGGTTGTAAATTAGGTTAGAGGGACAGGATCCCCGTATTGGAGAGAAAAAAGTGGCTGTAGGTCGTATATCAGGTCCGCTTTTAAAGTCAAACCTTTTGCGTAATGGCGTGGACTTGGCTTTTGAGACGGATTTATTATATCTGGATGTTAATAACCGTAAAATAGGTGTTAATAATTCTAATCCCCAATACGATTTAGACGTCAACGGAACACTTCAATCAACAGATGTAGTTACAACAGGAACAGCATACGTAGGAGATGTACGTATCAGTGGTAACACAGTTGAAACAGTAGGCAACACATTACAACTTAATACAGTTGGATCAGATAAAGTTGTTTCATTAAAAACTTTTGAAGTAGACGATTTAAGATTTCAAACAAATGTAATTTCAACAACTGTATCAAACGCAGATATAGACATATTTCCAGATGGCACAGGACAAGTAAATGTTACTGGTAACACAAATATTTCAGGTAATTTAGATGTAACAGGAAACATTAACGCAAGTGGTGATGTAACAGTTGCAGGAAACGTTACAATAGGTGACGAAGCAAGTGACACTATTAGTATTGTTGCAGGTATTACATCAGATTTATTACCAGATGCTACTGCAACATATAACTTAGGTAGACCAGATAAAAGATGGAATAGTGTACACGCCTCAAGTGCTCATATAGATGATATTAATATTGATACAAACGTAATCCAAAATACAGTATCAAGTGCAGATTTAGAATTAAGAACTAACGGTTCTGGTGCTATTATTATTGATGACTTTATTATAAAAGCAAACAGAATAGAAACTGCTAGTTCAGACATGGTATTTGCTCCAGGTAGCGGTACAGTAAATGTAAATTCAACAGGTTCAATTAGAATACCTTCAGGTACAACTGCACAAAGACCAAGTGTACCAGCAGTAGGTATGATACGTTATAATACAGATACACAAAAATTTGAAGGTTACGATGGTAACTGGATTGTTTTAACTGGTGTTTATGACTTAGATGCGGACACATATATTACAGCAGAACTTACACCAGGTGCTAACGATGATACTATTAGATTTTATGCCGCTGGACAACTAATTGCTACTATTACACAACAGCAATTTGACGTTGCTAGACTGCAAGTGGACAGCATTAGAATTGATGGTAATACCATTAGTACAACTACTGCAAACACAGATTTAAACCTATCACCAAACGGTACAGGGGGTGTACAAGTAGGCGATATCAATATTAGCGGAAGTACTATAAATAATACTGTTGCAGGAGGAGCCTTAACTTTTACAAGTCCAAACGGTGGTTATTTTAAAATCGATGGATCAGAAGGTTTTGTTGTTCCTGTAGGAACTGGTGCTCAAAGGCATCCTAGTCCAGTAATTGGAATGATGCGTTGGAACACTACAGACGGAAGATTAGAAATTTATGATGGTACACAATGGGACACAGTTGCAGGTAGTTCAGGTGCTGTATCACAAACAGATGCACAAAACATCGCATTGGAGTTAGTTTTAAGTTTAGGATAATATTATGGCAACGTTTTTTAAAAATAAAGTAGAAAAAAGTGTAGGAACACAGCCTATTACAATTTTGACTGTACCTGCGGCTTCTAAAGTAACAGCCATTGGTTTATCGATTGCAAACTTATTAGACGGTAACACAAGAGTAAGTATTCAAGTCAAAGACGATACAAGTGTTTTAGGTTATTATATCAAAGACGTTATGATAGCACCTAACGCCGCCTTGAGAGCAATTAATGGAGGTGAGAAATTAGTCTTACCTGGAAACAACGAAGTAGTAATTACAGCAGACCAAGATGATGCGGTTGATGTAATTCTAAGTTACGTGGAGATTGTATAATGGTACAATATGTAGGATCAGCACCTTTAGAAGGACAAACTAGCGATAGATATTTCTACGCATTACGTAGAGATGATGACGGACAATTATTTGTTGCTAAAGTTGATATTGCAAGTCCTACAGATAATTTACAAGTAAACAGACCAGGTGGTCCTGATGGTAACTTCAGTGACTGGCAAACTGGTGAAGACTTTTTTGAAGGAAGAAATCCTAATCACGTACTTGTTTTTGATAACTTGGTTTATGAACAGATGCGTTGGGATGAAAAAAATATTTATTATTACGTAAATGATGGTGGAGAATTGGTGTTAAGAATCAACACTAAATATACATATAACAATGATGTTTCAAGTGATCACATTCCATTTGGCGCATTCGCAACAGGATATACTGGATAATGGCTGAATTTAATCTAGCAAGAATAAGATATACATGGAAAAATGTTTGGTTGCCAGGCGCAACTTACATCAAAGATGATATTGTAAGACATGGTGGTAACAACTATGTTTGTATGGTTGGACACATTTCCGATCAAGTTTCATTCAGCACAGACTTAAACAGAACTCCGTCATATTGGTTATTAATGTCCGATGGTTACACATGGAGAGGTAACTGGACTGTTGACACAAGATATAAAATTAATGACTTATTTAAATATGATGCAACAATTTATAGAGTTTTAGAAGAACACGTATCTAATGAAGATGCATCGATTGGTATTACTGATACTGCACAATCAAAAATTATTGCTTTTGCGGCAAATGGTAATTGGAGAATTAACTGGGGACCGTTAACAAGATACAGAGTTGGTGACTTTGCATTATACGGTGGGCGTTTATACAAATGTATTGAAGAACATTCATCTTCATCAACAGTTTCAGGTTTAGAAAATGATGCTAGTAAATGGCAATTACAATTAAGAACAGATGATTACAAAAAAGAATGGTCATTAAACACAAGATACAAAGCAGATGATGTTGTAAGATATGGTGCATTAGTTTACAGATGTAACACAGGCCATACTTCAGCAACAACTATTGCAAGTGGTCTTGAAGATGATTTAAGTAAATGGGACGTATTACTTGACGGTATTAGATATGTAGGTGGTTGGCAAGACTCAAGCGACTCTACTGGTACTAGATACAGAGTTGGTGATATTGTTAAATGGGGTCCTACATTATGGAGATGTAAAGAAGCACATACATCTACAAGTTCATTTGATGAGACAAAATTTGATATATGGTTACCAGGTTTAGGTTATGAAAATATCTGGGATCAAGCAGTAACATATCAGCCAGGTGATATTGTAACATACGGAGGTTACACATATACATCTATGACTAATAACGTTGGAAGTCCTCCAAGTGTTACTGGTGTGTTCTACGAAGGTGAAAGTTTACAAGGTTTATATGACTGGGAATTATTAATTACTGGTTATAAAATGCAAGGCGAATGGTCTGCTACAACAAACTATAGAACTGGTGATGTTATAAGAAATAAAGGTTTTGTTTATATTGCTGTAAAAGATAGTTTAAATCAAGAACCAGATGCACTTGATCCAGAGTCAAGAGGTTATTATGATCCAGGCTCAACAAGATCAACAGAAGGTTCTATCAGTATGTTCTGGCAGTTATTAATAACAGGAACATATTATAGAGGTGAATGGCAATCTGCAAATAATTATGTACTAGGTGATATTGTTGTTCAAGCAGGTACTACTTGGAAATGTGTACAAGCACACCAAGGAGACGATTCTACTCTAGTTGAACCAGCACAAGATAACGGAAGTTACTGGACAAAATTAATTCAAGGTTCACCTGGAAACGTAATGCAACAGATTGGTGACATGAGAGGTCATGATGGAACTAATCACATACGTTTACCAATTGGTCAACCAGGAGAATCTAAAAAAGTTGTAAATGGACAAGCAACATGGGAAGCATTTGGTCAAGTACCTAAATTATATTATGTTGCAACAACAGGTACAGATGCGTCAGGATTTGGTTTATCACAAACTGCTCCATTTAGATCAATTAAGTATGCAACACAATATATTTTAGCAGATGAAGCCAACAGAGCACCAGCAACTATTATGGTTGCAACAGGATTATACAAAGAAATACTTCCAATTAGTTTACCAGCCGGTGTTGCTGTTGTTGGCGATGAATTAAGAAGTGTTACAATAGCACCAGCATCTGGCAGTGAAGATAGAGATATGTTCTACGTTAGAAACGGCTGTGGTATTAGAAACTGTACACTACAAGGATTAGTAGGTTCATTAGGTGAGCCAGACCTTTATGGTGCTAGACAACCAACAGGTGGAGCATTTGTTTCATTAGATCCGGGTTCAGGTCCAGACGACACTAGTGTTTGGGTTACAAGCAAATCAACTTATGTACAAAACGTAACAACATTAGGTACAGGGTGTGTTGGTGTTAAAGCAGATGGTACACTACATAATGGTGGTAACAAATCAATTGTTGCTAACGACTTTACGCAAGTAATTTCCGATGGTATTGGTGCATGGTGTAACCAAGATGGTAAGATGGAACTTGTATCAGTGTTTACTTACTACTGTCATATTGGTTATTATTGTACAGCAGGAGGTAAAATTCGTGCTACTGTAGGTAACAACTCTTATGGTACATACGGTTCATTTGCAGAAGGTGAATTAGCAAGTGAAACACCATTGACTGCAACAGTTAATAACAGATATTATGATGCTATTGCACCAGTAGTTTATAACAACGCAAACAAAATCTTTGCGTTAGGTTATACACACGCAGGTGAAGACAACACAGATGTAACGTATACAATTACAGGTTCAGGTAGTGGTGTAAATGTAGATAATGAATTTGCAGAATTAAGAAACGGATCTATAAAAGAAATAAGAATGATGGATCCAGGTGACTCAACTTTACCAGGTGGTAGAGGACACATCACAGGTATAAGAAACTCTGCACAAGGTGGTACACCAACAAGTATTACTATTGCACAATCAGATGCTAATGGTCCAGATTACTATGTTGGTAGAGGAATAGTAACAGTTCAAAATATTTCAGGAGCAGACATTGCCAGAGTAAATGATCCTGCAAACTTCCCACAAACTTATGCAAATATTCCAGGAACATCAAACAATAGTTTTGCATCAGTAGGAACATTTAACGTTACTATTGACGCAACAGGTTTAGCAACAGTAGTTGCTCCGGTTAATGCTGGACACAGTCATAGAGTTGGCGATCAAATTACTATTGCAGATACTAATTTAGGAAACTTTGGCGGTGCAGATTTAACATTTACAGTAGCATCAATAAGTCCTGGTATGAGAATCTTTATTGAAGAAGGTGAAGGTGTTGGTCAGTTTGGAATTATTGATGAATACTTTGTAACTACAAAACAAATTAACGTATTAAGAGAAACAGATGGTAAACCAGGTTGGGATCATGTTGTTCCAGGTTGGCCATTATCAACACAATTAGATGGTTCAACTACATATAGAATTGAACCAAGAATTGAAGTTGCAGAACCTACTTATGCTGACAATGATTATGATACGGGTACAAGTCAATTATATCAAAACTGTGCGGCAACAAGCGGATTAACAATGGCACTTTTCCCAAGTGCTGGTGCAAGTAAGGCAATTTATTCAGACTCAAGTGGCGGAAGTTGGCAAGAAGCAGTAACTGACGCAGGTTGGGTAAGACCTAATACAGTTATTCAATGTAAAGGTAAACTAAGATATTTTATTGCGTTAGGTAATGGTAATAGAGCAAACTTATCCACTGCTTGTACGGCATGGGGTTCTGATCCTTATCCAATAAATCAACACAACTGGATTGATATTTGTGAAGGACCTTATAGTGCAACTTCACATACTGTAATTGCTATTGCAGATGATTCAAACGAAATTGCAATTTCAAACACAGATGGAACTACTTGGACTTATGTTTCAACATCAATGGGACTAGGTTTAAAACATATTAGATATGGAAATGGTAAGTGGTTGGCAGTAAAAGCCGATGGTACAACTTACGAAAGTACAGACAACGGTCAAAACTGGTCAACAACAACTAGAGTTTGTCCTACAACATATAACGTAACTGACTTTGCATATGGTAATGGAAAATTTGTAGCGGCTTGTCAACCAAACGGCTCAGCAACATTTCCATTTGATCCAGCAACTACAATGATTAGTAGTGCAACATCTTCAACTAGTGCAACGTTTGGTTTAGCATCAACATTCTTTAGAAGTTTCACAGATTACAGTGAAGGTTTAAACAATGCAACTTGGGAAGAACCATTAGTAAATGGCACAGTTGGCACAACTGCTTGGGGATTAGATTACAGTGACGGATTGTTTATGGCAATAGACAGTACAGGAAAAATTTTATACACAGGTGGTGCAGACATTTGGCAAGAAAAACAACAAGTTACAATTCCAAATGGCGGTGCAAACTTCTTAACAAAAGTTCAAGCAACAACTACAACACATGGACCAAGATTCTTTGTGTTTAATGATGCGGCGCAACAACAAGTCAAGAGTATTACTTATGGTGCAAGAGCATTAATGAGAGCATTACCAGTTAACACAGGAAGAATAGAATCATTTACAATGACTGAGCCAGGGTCAGGTTATCCAACTGCTCCTTCAATACACATCCACGATACACAAAAAACACAAGATGCAACTATTGATGTAAGAATGGGCAACAGAGTATTAGGACAACCTGCATTTAAAAACAGAGGTGCTTTGTATACTAAATTTAATGCTGTAACAATTTCAAGTACAGGTTATGCAGACAAATACCAAACTGGAGATAAAATTATTATTGACGGACTAACACTATTACCAAGTCCAGGAGATAACTTAAGATTCTCAAGTATTACAGATGTAATTTACAAAGTAGGTAATGTTAAAATATTAGAAGGAACATTACCAAATGCAACTGTTGAAATAGGTATTTCACCATCGTTAGGAGTACAAGAATCTCCTATCCATGCAGAAGCAGTAACAATTAGACAAAATTACTCACAGGTAAGATTAACATTCCATGATTTCTTAGATATAGGTACAGGTGGTACAACAACAACTAACTATCCGTTATTATACTTAGAAGGATTTGATTCAATTAATCCACCAGAACAAATGTGGGAAGCAAATGAATATAATGGTGGTAGAGTATTCTACAGTTCAACTGACCAAGATGGTAACTTTAGAGTTGGTGAATTATTTAAAGTTGAACAAAGTACAGGTATTGTAACAATTAGTGCATCACAATTTGATCTTAAAGGATTAGATGAATTAAGATTAGGTGCTTTTGTATTAGGTGGTACAAATGCTGTTATTAAAGAATTTTCTAAAGATGGAACATTTACTGCAAATAGTAATGCAATAGTTCCAACACAGAAAGCGATTGCAACTTATCTACAAAGTAGAATAAGCGGTGGTGGATCAAACGTGGCGGCAAATGCTGTTACGGCTGGTACGTGTAAATTTAGTGACTTAAATCACATATCAAACACTGGTGGTTTAACAATTAATATACCTGTGAATATGCATTTCACAGAACCAGTCGGTGGTACAATGGTAGCACAGGCGTATTTCAACCAAGGTAACGGATTAGGTGGCTTTATGGGGTCACAAGTAGACCCAGAAGGTGACGGAATCTACTACAATGACGGTGGAAATGGTTACGACCCAGGAACGGGAATATAATGATAAATAGTGTAATAAGGACGTAAAATGGCTGAATTTAAACTAGGTAGAATTAGATTTGTTTGGAAAGGTGCTTGGGCAACAGGTACTGTTTACTTCAAAGACGATATTGTAAGACACGGTGGTAGAACTTACTTCTGTGCAAATGGCCATACGTCATCTGCTTTATTCACAACAGATGAATCTACAAAATGGAACCTATTTTCAGATGGTGTTCAATGGCAAGGCGACTGGACATCTAACACATACTACAAACAAAATGATATTGTAAAATATGGTGGTTACATTTATGTTGCCAATACTGCACACACTTCAGAAGTAGACGGTGCAGAAGCAGGAAAATTAGAAACAGATCAAGCCAAATGGGATTTATTTGCAGAAGGTTTTGACTGGAAAAACAATTGGTCAATTAATACAGTATACAAAGTTAACGACATTGTAAAATATGGCGGTAACATTTATCTATGTAATACAGCACACACTTCAAGTTTAACAACTGCAAGTGATGTAGACGGATTAGAAGAAGACTTGTCTAAATGGGATATCTTTGCTAAAGGCATGGATTGGAAAACAGACTGGGCAGGTTCAACAAGATATAAAACAGGTGACCTTGTTAAATATGGTGGACAACTTTATATTGCAAACCAAGGACACATTTCAGGAACAGTTGCAGAAGGTCTTGAAGGAGATCAAAGCAAATGGGATTATGTACATAAAGGAATTGAATACAAATCAGTTCATGCAACAACAACAAGATATAAAGTAAATGATGTTGTTAAGTATGGTGGTGGTTTATGGATTTGTACATATGAACATACATCAGGTGCAACTAATTTAGCAACAGATGAAACTGGCACAGGACACATTTCAACAGTTGATACAATCAGTGCCGCAGATGCAACAAGAACAGCAGGTACTTACAAAGACGTAGCAGGTACAAGTGGTGGATCAGGTACAGGACAAAGATTTAATATTACAATTGATGGTACTGGTGCGGCAACAGTAAGTGTTGTCAAAGGTGGAGAAGGACACGCAGAAAATGATGTTATAACAGTTTCTCCAGCAGACATTGGTAACACAGGTGCACAATTAACTTTTGAAGTTAATGCAACAGTAAACGTAACTAAATGGCAACAGTTTTTACCAGGATTAGAATTTGAAGATTCATGGTCAAGTTCAACAAGTTATCAAATTGGTGACTTTGTAACCTACGGTGGTTATTCATACGTTGCAAACTCAAATAACACAAACGTTATTCCGTTTGGTAACACAAACACTTGGGATTTATTTACAACAGGATTTAGTTTAAAAGGTGATTACGATAATGCAACTGCTTACAAAGTAGGTGATGTTGTACGTGTTGGAGGTTGGACTTACTTATGTATTGCAAACTCAACTGGTAATACTCCACCTAACGCAACTTATTGGGACAAATTAAACGAAGGTATTAACTGGAGAGACACTTGGACTAACGGTACTGCTTATCAATTAGGTGATGCTGTTAGAGGAATAAACAACACAAACTCTTATATTTGTGTAACGGCACACACAGCAGATCAAGTAGGTGCACAGAATAGACCAGACCAAGATACAGACGGTAGTGAATGGAAATTATTAAGTGGCGGTGTTGAGTCAGGTAACTTAACTACACTTGGTGATATAGTTTATTATGGTGGTTCAGGTCCAGTAAGATTACCAATTGGTAAAGCAGGACAAGTTTTAAGAGTTAACTCTACAGGTACTGCTCCAGAATGGTCATACTTTGGACAATTAGATCAAGTTTATTATGTTGGACCACAAGGTGCAGATAATGAAGCACCAGCAAACGGTGTAACAGTTGATAAACCTTGGGCATCAACTAGATGGGCGGCTAACGAAATTAAAAAAGGTCCACGTAATCCAGATGCAACAAATTTATTATTAAGAAACAGAGCATTCATTCAAGAACAAATTGTTGAATGGACTGACTATCAAATAGCAAATAATATATCTCCATTTACAAGTTCATTTACATATAACAAAAGTAAATGTAGAAGAGATATGGGATTATTAATTGATGCTATTGTATGGGATTTAAAACATGGCGGTAACGTAAGAACTAGAGAAGCCGCAAGTAAGTATATAAGTGGTGCAACTAACTATGTTGCAGGACAAGAAAACGAAACTAAAGCATCAATTGATTATGGTGTTAGCATTATGGACGAAGTTATTGCTAACTTAAATCCAGCACAAAACTATGCTACATTGAATAGTGTTGCAAGTCCGGCACAACAAGTTACAGATGCTACAAAAACAGCAGAAGATGGTGTGTATGCAACTATTACTTCTTTAGCAAGTATTGTAACAACAACTGTTACTGATGGTAACTTAACTAATTTACCAAGTAAAGTAAAACCAAATGTAACAATTTTTGTAAAAACAGGAACATATTACGAAACACTTCCAATTATTGTTCCAAGTGATACAGCAGTTGTTGGTGATGAATTACGTTCAACAGAAATTAATTGTGCAGTACCAGGTAGTGGTACAAATTCAAGTATGAATGATTCAACACTAACTAAAAATGCACTAGGTAGAATTAAAGCAATTATAAGTGATCTAGTTAGAAACAACGCAATTACAAAAACACCAGCAGGTGGACATTTAACAATGGGTAATTTTGGTGCCGCTGATGCAAGTAGAACAGCAGGTACATACAGTGGTGTAACAGGTGCAAGTGCAGGATCAGGTACAGTAGGAACATTTAATATTACAGTTGACGGCAGTGGTGCTGTTACTACTGTACAAGTTGTTACTGCTGGTTCAGGACATTCTGTAAGTGATACAATTACTATTCAAGATAGTGTATTAGGTGGCGGTGGTGCCGCAAACTTTACAATGGATGTTGCAACTATTGCCGCAGGAAATACAATTACACAAAACGTTAACAATCCTGCCGCTGATGCGGCCGCTGGTACAACTTGTGAAGGCTTGTTCCAAGACATGATTGATTACATTGATTACCATGTACATGGCACTGGTTCAGATGTTACAGTTACAGGACAAAAAGGTCGCAGACAAGATGCTGGTCATACAGATGCAAGAACAAGAATTTTAAACAACATTGACTTTATTGTTGATGAAGCAGTTGAGTGGATTAAAGTAAATTACACTAGTTTATACGGTATTGCTGATGATGTTAAATGTAAAAGAGACATGAAGCAGTACGTAATGGGCGTAGTTTGGGACTTAGAAGAATACGGTAACTACAAATCAGTATTATATGCACGTTGGTTTGCAAACTCTGTAAACGGATCTTCACTAGAAGATATGTTCTATTTAGAAAATGGTACTGGTTTAAGAAACTGTACAGTAAAAGGTTTAACAGGTGTATTAGGTGCGGCAAACAGTTATGGAACTAAACGTCCAACAGCAGGTGCATTTTGTTCACTTAACCCAAGTTGGGGACCAGACGATGAAGATGCATGGATTATTACACGTTCACCATACGTACAAAACGTTACAACTTTTGGAACAAAATGTGTTGGATTAAAAATTGACGGTGATTTACACAACGGCGGTAATGATTCAATTGTTGCTAACGACTTTACACAAATCTTAGATGAAGGTATTGGTGCCTGGGTTACAAACTTAGGTAGAGCAGAACTTGTTTCCGTGTTCTCATACTACGGACACATTGGATACCTTGCAGAAAACGGTGGAAAAATTAGAGCAACAAACGGTAACAGTTCATATGGTGACTTTGGTACTGTTGCAGAAGGTGTTGACTTAACAGAAATTCCTATTACAGCATTTGTAGATAACAGAAACTTTGATGCTGTTGTAACAAATACAATTACAAACAATAACGAAATTATTGCAATTGAATATGCAAACGCAGGTAGAGATTATGTAGTTAATAACACAACAATTAGTTTAAGTGGTGACGGTTACGGCGTAACTGGATTAACTCCAGTAATTAGTACTGGCGGTGTAATGGAAATTAGACTTACTGGTGACTCAACTACATTTGGTGGTGCTGATTATCTTTCAGCAACAAACACTCCACAGTCAGGTGATACAACTACTATTACTTTGTCCAACACTGATACAGCCTTAAGTGCGGCGTATGTTGGAATGGCAGTATTCTTAACAGGCGGTTTAGGTGCAGGACAGTATGGTTACATTGATACTTATAATGCAGGTACTAAAGTTGCTACTGTTAGAAAATATTCAGATGGACAATCAGGTTGGGATCAAATTATTAGTGGTAGAGCAATTGAAGCCGCATTAGATAATACAACAGTTTATAGTGTTGAACCAAGAGTAGTAATTAGTGCTCCAGGTAATGACGGATCAACTGCAACTGCTCAAGCACTTGCAAGAGCAAAAGTAACAGATGGTAAAATCAGTGAAGTAAGAATTATTCATCCAGGTGCTTCTTATACATCGGTTCCAACAGTAACATTTACAGATCCAAACAATACACAAGATGCTCCATTAGAAGTATTCATTGGTGATGGTGTTTTAAATCAACCAGCATTTGCTTCAAGAGGAACTGGTTGGACAACTTTATCAGTAACAATTGACGATACAGGTAATGAACAAAATATTACTGGTGTGTCATTTACTGAAAATCCATATGCTTACACATTGTTAACAGCAAATAAAGAATTTATTAAAGATGAAGTAATTGCATGGATCAACAACCAAGTAACAAATAATCCAACTAGTACTTTGTGGAATGCTTTCTCATATGATCAAGATAAATGGGAAGGTGATGTTGGCGATTATGTAGATGCTATTGCACACGATATCAAGTTTGGTGGTACTAAAGAAACAATTAAACATTCAAGAGGTTACTGGATAGGAAGTAATTCAACATTCCCTAACAGACAATCACAAGCACTTGCGGCATTTGAACAAATGAGAACAATTATTGTTTCTAACATTTTAACAAATACTGCATACACAACTTTACAAAGTCCAGTTGTTACAACACAAACTACAAATAGTAATAACGGTGAAGCAGGTTCAATTACTAAGACAGGTGAGTTAATTGATATTAGTAATGAAATTTTAATTAATGGTGGCGGTGCTATTCCAACTAATGAAGGAACTGGTATTGTTAACATTACTGTAACAGGACATAATTTATTAGCAAGAACAAAAGTTACAATTACAGAAGTAACAGGTACAACACAACTTAATGGTAATAGTTACTATGTAGATATTGTTGATGCAAATACTTTAACACTTTACAAAGATAGTAACTTATTGTTCCCAGCAGTATTAACTAATGGTGCAACTTATGTTGCTTTTGGTAAAATTACATATGGCGCTGGTTACAGAGATGCTAAACAAAATGGACAATATATTCAAGTAGAAGGTATGGATTTAATACCACAAGCAGGTGCAAACGTTGAATTTGCTGGTATTAATAGATTCTACAAACTTGTTAGTGTTACAAACTTATTAGGTAGTTCACCATACTCTGCATTATTACAAGTATCTCCAGAAATGGCGATAGATGATGCAGTACCACATGGTACAGAAGTAACTATGAGAATTAGATATTCTCAATGTAGATTAACAGGACACGATTTCTTAGATGTAGGTACAGGTGGATTCACTACTACAAACTATCCAGGAACACCAACTATTGCGGCAGATCCAGCAGATGAACAAGTTGAAGGCGGCGGAGGTAGAGTATTCTTTACTTCAACTGACCAAGATGGTAACTTTAGAGTTGGTGATCTGTTTACAGTTGAACAGGCAACTGGTGTTGCTACCCTAAATGCTGATGCATTTAGTATTAGTGGTCTACAAGAACTACAACTAGGAAGTGTTGCATTAGGTGGCGCAGGTGCTACAATTAACGAATTTAGTACAGACGGCACATTTACTGCAAATAGTGATTCTATTGTTCCTACACAAAAAGCAATTAAGACATATATTACGTCCCAAATTGGTGGCGGTGCATCAGAATTGAACGTAAATAGTGTAACAGCAGGTGTAATTCACATTTCAGGTAATACAATTACTACAACATCTGGAGTGCCGATAAATACAACTGCATCAATGCATTTTACAGGTGGCGTAAGTGGTTCACCGGTAGCGATGCAACAATTTATATTGAGTTAAAAGGAGAAGAAATATGGCAACAGGAAGATTAGGACACGCAGATCTTACAGGAGGCGCTAATACTTCTTTATATACAGTTCCTGCTAACAACTTCGCTATTGTTACGTTATCTGTATGTAATAGAGGAAATGCGGCGGTTTCGATAAGAGTTAGTGTGTCATCTGCCGGAACTCCAGCGGACAGTGAGTACATTGAATATGATGTAGAACTGTTACCTAAAGGGGTTTTAGAAAGATCAGGTATTGCTATGGCGGCTGGACAAATTATGGTCGTTTACAGTAGTGCCCCGAATGTTAGTGCTGTGGCATTTGGAATTGAGACATCAACAGCATAATGATAAATATATAGTATAAAAGGAAAAAGCAATGGGAAGATATATATCAACTACTGGTACAGCGGCAAGTGTTATTCGTAATGTTAACACTACATTCACCGCGACAGTTAATGATCGAATAATTGCTGATTCTTCGGGCGGCGCATTTACAATTACTTTACCTGCTAATGCAAGTTTGTTAGTAAATGATGTTTTATCTATTATTGATGCAACAGGATCATTTAATACAAACAATGTTACCTTAGCACGTAATGGTTCAAAGATTCAAAACCTGAACGAAGATTTAGTTTTAGACATTAACAACGTAGCGATTACACTGATTTACACAGGTCCAACTTATGGTTGGGTAATGTCAGGTACGTAAGAAACAGGGAGACAAATTGTTATGGCAAACCTGAGAAACTTATTAGGAGATACCGTAGAAGGCTCTTCTGTACCAACAAGATACCAATTTATTTACAATAATAATAGAGGTATCAATAATGGAGGATGTTGCTGTTTATGGACTGTGCCCGACGGAGTCGTAAACGTAACATTTGAATTATGGGGTGCAGGCGCGGCTGGTGCCGGTGCTTGTTGTTGTATGTGGTCATCACAAAACGCAGGTGGTGGATCATATTCAATAAGAACTGTTAATACAGTTGCAGGATGTCAATATACAGTTTGTGCGGCAGGAAATGGAAACTGTTGCGAAAGAGATTGTTTAGGTTACGATGGGTCAACTTCATTCGTATCCGGTTCAGGTATACCAACAACGTGTGCTAGAGGAGGATGTACAGGTAGAACAAACTGTCATGCTCACTATGCCTACAACTGTTGTTATGGTTGTGTCGTCTTATCAGGCGGTACACAGGGTGACTTTAGAATAGGTCACGGCAGACAATCAACCTTCCATACACATTATTGCCATAACCAAATGTGGGATATGGTTGGAGGGGCTCCTAAAGCAGGAAGATCTAGAAAAGGTAAGGATTACTGTGGTAAACCGATGACTTGTTCTGGATGTGGTTGGGGTTGTGCTCAACCTTATCCTGGAGATGGAGCATATAATGGTACTTCATGTGGAGGTCCATGTTGTTGGGGCCACTGGGGTTCAGGGGGTATGGTAAAAATATCATACAGTTAATAATATGTATAAATATAATAGAAGGAACATAAAATGGCAGAAATAACAAAGCAATTTACATATGATATCCCCAATGACTACCTAAGTCAATCTAACTCAGACGGGGATACAGCAACAGCAACTTATACAGGTCCAGATAAACTGTACGTATTTGTTGAGGCTGATACAGGCAGAAATACGTTAGCACAAACACCACCAGATGAAGACTTTATCTATAATCCAACTACAGATACAGTACCAGAAGGTGAAAGATTAGTAGAATTAGATTGTGCTGGCGAAGATACTTTAATGTGTGCAATCTACTTGCCACATACAGTAAGTATAACACAAACAAATCAAACAGTTGCACTTCCAACAGGTTATGGAAACTACGAATATCCGTGGCCACCATATCCAGATCACGCATATGAATATAACTTATGTTCACATGATGAAGCATCTGGTAATTGGACATTAACTTGGAAGCAACCTTGGCAGTCATGGGATACTTTGATTGCTTTGAGAAATGACAGATTAGATTCAACGGATCACAGAGTAGCAGAAGATATGCCAGACTCAGTTAAAAATCCTTGGATTGAATTTAGACAAAAATTAAGAGACCTACCGGTTACATGGAAAAAAGGTGAAGCGGATGAATATCCAGCACACATGGTTAAGTTTCCAGAAGAACCAGATGCAGGCGGTTATGCAGAACCACCAGCAGACGATGGCGTAGGTATTGGTTAATAGATAGGAGTTAAGTATGTCTGCACTTAGATCACTTTTACAACTCGGCCAAGATTCAGGGGCAATGTCTTTACGATCAATCTATGTGTATCACACTAGTTTTGATAGTACAAGAAATAACAATGGCGGATGTTGTTGCTTATGGCAACCATCAGATGATGTAACTTGGGCGGCGTTTGAAGTATGGGGTGCAGGAGGAGACGGCGGCGGAGGCTGTTGCTGTATGGCAGGCTTTCCAGGCGGATCAGGCTCTTATGGTAGAAAAATTCTAGAACTCAGCAACACAGCAGACTTCACTTTATGTGCAGGTGCGGCAGGTTGTTGTAGACCAGTTATGGGTTGTCCAGGATGTGGTAGTTATGCGTGTTCAGGAAACGGATGCTGTGGCGGAGGTTACTTCTGCTTATGTGCATCAGGTGGTGGATACGGTTGTGCCGCTTGTGGATTTGGTACTGCGTGGGGCGGTCACTGTGGATGTCCAAACAGAATGTGCGGATGTGTAAAAGGTGCTGACTTTAGTATATGTGGTACAAACGGAGGTGGTGCTGGAACATCAATGTGTTCAAGTTCATCTTGGGAAAACATGACAGGCGGACCAATGATGTCACATGGTGCTAGAATGACTAGAGATAATTGTTATAAAACACACGGTAGAGAAGCAGACGGACCAGCAGAATTTCCAGGCGGTGGTGGAGGAACACTTCATACACACAACGGAACTTGTTACTGCGGTGGCCCAGGTGCAGGTGGACTTGTAATTGTTTACTACCAGAGCGATATAGGGTAAGGAGTAGAGATGGCAAATTTAAGAAATTTTTTACCAGGCTACGATGTAGGAGTTAAGGCTCCACAGGCATTTACCGTAAGTTATGCATGGAACAGAGATCACAACGAGGCTTGGCCTGCTCAACCATACGGAGTTCCACCAACATCAAGATTTTATTGTAACAACAATGGTGGTAAGTGTTGTAACTGGACAGTACCTCAAGGTACAACTTTTGCAGTTTTTGAATTATGGGGCGGTGGTGCTTCAGGAGTAGGCGGATGTTGCTGTATGCAAGGTATGCCAGGTGACGGTGGTAGTTATGCTATTAAATCTACTAACGTTGCAGGTGGAGATACTTTTACAATTTGTGCAGGACGTTCAGGATGTTGTTTATATGCAGGTAATAACTATAACGGACACCCATCATTTGTAATGGGAACACCAACAGGCGGATCATGTTTCTGTGCTGTTGCTTGTGGAGGCGGTTGTTCTAACTGTACTCACTGTCACGGTTACTTTAGTTGTTATGGTTGTTGTATGACTTGTTACAGATGTGGTAACCAACCAAATAACGTTGACTTTGGTATTTCAGGTTATTCAGGATCTGCACAGAGATCACAGCATTGTGGTGATAGAGGTTTATCATTTAGACCAACAGCACCAATGGCACAATCAGGTCCACTAATTGGTCCAAACGGTTGTTGTGCTAGAGGTGGAGAATGTCAAGGATTTGGTGCATGGCCAGGAGGCGGTGGAGAGAACGGACAAAACTTCGGTGGAGGTTGTTGTTGTGGTTCACCAGGAGCCGAGGGTGCGGTGTACGTAGTTTATTATTAATATAGGAAGAGAAATATGAGAGACCCTAATGCAGTTGATAAAAGAAACGAAATAAGCGTTGACTTCTCGTACGAAATGCCTGATGCTTACCTTTATCAAACTACTAAAGAAGGTAAAGTAAACACTTGGACATATGAAGGTCCTAAAGAAATGTGGGTCTTTTTACGTAAGGAAGACAACAAACGTACTGGTGAAGTAAAATATTCATATCAAATTGAAGATGATTATGTACCAGGAGCAAACGAATACATGGTTAAAATCAACTGTGAAGATAATCCTTTACTATGTGAATTAATGGAAACAGACCAAGATACTTTATTCTTAGAAGGTCGTGCTATTAAATCAGAAACTCTTCCAATGAATAATTACAAAGGTGAGGCTTTTGTACACTATGAGCCAGAAGTTCCTACACCAGATCATACATATGACAGAGATGAAATTACTTATGATCCAGTAAAACAACAGTGGAACACACCTTTTCCTTTTATTAAACCACACACTGACTGGGAAGCAATTAAAAGAGTACGTTGGTCAGCACTATCGGCGGCAGACGGACACGTTTCTTCAGATATGCCAGATGCAGTTAAACAAGAGTGGTTAGACTACAGAACAAATTTAAGAAATTTACCACAAATATATGGTGCGGCATGGTCAGTAGCAATTACAGATGGCGGTTCAGGATATGCAGTTGGAGATGTTATTACAGTTCCAGCATCAGAACTTGGATTTGCAGTTAGTGATATTGGCGCATTAGATGATTTATGTGCACCGATGGGTGCAAGACCGGGTTTTGATTTTGAAGACGATCCTAGTTCACCTACATCAGTAGTAAGTGAAACTGCTACATTAGATGTTAAAATTATTGTAACAGCAGTAGACAGCGGAGCAATTACTGGTGTAAGAACACGTAATGCCTTTAATGCAAGACACATTAAAGAAGCAAAAACAGTTACAAATCCAACAACTACAACTAACAGTGAGTCAGGCACAGGTGCAACATTTACATTATCAAAAGTTGTACGTATTGATCCTTGGAAAGTTAGAATGCCACAATCACCAAAAGCAAAATACAAAGGTGTTTGGGGCGAAGATGACCAATTCCCTGGACCACATGGTAGATATGGTAGTGTAACTGGTTCTTTAGCAGACGGCACAGGTACAGATGCGGCACAAAGAGACAATCCAGCAGATGGTTGGTTAATGGAACACACATATCACCCATCAACTTTGCACTTTATTCCACCAGAATTAGGCGGAAATTACTTTGCAAGTGACCTTGCTAGATTAAATTTAAGCACAGATGGTACGTCATTTGATGATGGTGTAGCAGACGGTTTACCTGCGGCTCCTACAGATGCTAAAGGTAATACTCGTGTTGCTGGTACAATTACAGCCAGAAAGCAAACTTCCTAATATAAACATTATTAAATATCTTTATAGTTAAGCACAGTCTTAAAAAGAAGGATATATTAATGACAGACCAAAAACGAGATACCGCAATTTTCATCAACGGCGGTGCTGGAAGGGTAATTTGTAGCATTCCTGCACTTGAAAAATTCGCTGAAGAAAATCCAGACGACAATTTTATTATTGTATGCGAAGGTGGAACTGACTTTTACAAAGGTCATAAATTATTACACGCAAAAGCATACGACAATTGGCATAAAAATTTATTCCAAGAAAAATTAATTAACATGAATTTACTTACACCTGAGCCTTATAGGGTTTGGGAATACTACAATCAAAAATGTAGTATTGCAGAAGCATATGATATTGAAATCAACGGCAAAGGCTTACGTGAAATTAATAAACCTCAAATTAGACTGTCAAGAGAAGAACTTGTTTTTGGTAAGAAGTTAGTTGATGAAGTAAAAGAAAAAACAGGTAAAGATAAAATTGTAGTATTCCAACCATATGGTAGAGCAGTAATGCATGATAACGGAATGATTACAGACTGGAGCGGAAGAAGTTTTGAGGCAGAGAACGCCATTAATATTGTTAAAAAATTATCACACAAAGTTGGTGTAGTACATATGGCAGAGTTTGGTGTTGAATTTAACAAACACGGAATCAAACAACCTGTTGCTATGCCACAAGGTGCTAACTTAAGACAGTGGGCAGGAATAATTGCAAATGCAGATTACTTCTTAGGCTGTGATAGTGTTGGACAACATTTAGTTCATGCTATGGATAAAAAAGGTACAGTTGTAATTGGTTCTACATTTCCTGTAAACGTTTCATATCCTAATGATAACAACTTAGATATTCTTGATATGGGTCAAGGAGCAAGAGTTTATTCTCCAATTAGAGTTACAGCAGATGAATATTCAGATAGACAAAATGATGGTGTAATGGGAATGAACGAAAAAATCGAAGACATTATTGTTGAGTCAGTAATGAATGGTATCAAAGGTAAAGAAAAAGTAGGTAAACGTTTCGAACAAGGTGACTAATGTCTAACAGACTGTTTACATTTGGTTGTTCATATACATCTTGGAACTGGCCTACATGGGCAGACTTCTACGCAAATGAATTTAGATATTACGAAAACTGGGGTATGCCTGGTATAGGCAATCGTGGTATCGCAGATCGTGTTGTAGAATGTGATTTAAAAAATAATTTTAATGCAATGGATACTGTTGTTGTACAATGGTCAAGTTACTTACGGCATGATTACAGAAGATTTGAAAAAGGACTTTTAGAAAGTTGGCAAACTAAAGGTAGTATTTTTAATTACAAAAATGAAAATATTTTTAATAAAGAATGGCAGGAAAAATTCTTTGATGAAAAAGCATATTTTCTAAATACTTTAAATGCAATATTACTTACAGAAGGATATTTAAAAAGTAAAGGTTGCAAATTTTATTTTACAAGCATTGGAAAATTAGAAACACTAGGTACAGATATACCACATCAAGCAGGACATGGAGAAAATTTACGTAATACTCCTGAACTATCTAATGCATGGGAAGAATATGATTTACAAGATTACAAATATATTTTTGATAAAGAACATTGGTTAGAACCAATTGGGTTATATGCTTGGAATAGACCAGATCAACAATGGTGGTTTGAGGGCGATAATGGTGAAAAATGGATAGAATTACATCCTAGTCCTGAGCAACATTTAAATTATTGTGTTGATAATCTAAGCCACAAACTAAATGATAAAAGTGAAAATGCTCTAAATACAGTAAATTCAGTGAAAAAAGAAAATTACAAAGATACAATTAAAAACATAACCAATCTTAAAATTGAAGGTTGGGATAGAGAAGTAAGAGGATTATAATATGCCAGATAAAAAGCCAGTTTGGATTGCCGGTATTGCCAGAGGACACAACGGCGGCGTATGTTTATTGAAAGATGGTGAAGTAGTATTTGCAATTGAAGAAGAAAGACTTACACGTCACAAGTATGACGGAGGTCCTTATGCTTCAATGATAAAAATTTTAGAATACACAGATCAAATTGATTTTTTAGTTGTAGCACATACACAAAATTTAGAATACACAGCAGGTAAAGTAGACTTTAGTGGAGACGATGTTTACACAGGACTTGCACGTAAACTAGGATTAATTAAAAGACAACAGTACAATGGTAATCCGCATCCACAAGTTATTGACTTATCCCATATACATCACAAACTTCATGCCGCAACTGCTTTTTATAGATCAGGATTTGATGAAGCAGTAGCACTAATTGTTGATGGTGCTGGTACATTTATTGATTTAAATGTTGGTAATCAGCAAACAACTGTTTGGGAAACAGAAACAATTTATGATTGTGCATACCCAGATAACTTTAAAACTTTATACAAACATTTAGGTACTAATGGTCCTTTATTAGGTTCCTGGATGCCTGAGTTTGATAGTAAAATGTATGACGAACCAGAAGACGCAAAGCACGAATTATTCTTAACAGAAAATGCAGGTATTGTAAAATCTTATGAAGCAGTTACTGAATACTGTGGCTTTAGTTTTATTGAAGCAGGTAAAACTATGGGACTATTTCCTTACGGAAAACCTAACAAAGACTGCCCAAAAATATTTAGAGAAGATACTTTACACCCCTTATCTGATAGAGAACTAATTGTACCAACATATCCAAATGGTGCTCATGTAAACTATAATCTGTTTGATTACTTGCAGAAGCACGAAGCAGATGATGTAACAACTTTACAAAACAGAAGAGACCTTGCGTATGCTGTACAAACAGAATCACAAGAACAAGTTACAAAATTAATACGCAAAGCAGTTGAAATGTCTGGCAAAAATAAAGTTGTAATTAGTGGAGGTTATGGATTAAATTGTGTTGCAAACTATCATTACTTAGGTGCATTAAAAGATGAAGGCATTGAAATATATGTTGAACCAGTAAGTAATGATGCAGGTACGGCAATGGGTGCGGCAATGTTAATGCACAGACGTTTAACAAAGAGTAATAAAGTTAATCCACAAGTAGATACACTTTATGAAGGGCCTGCTTACTGTCATTCATTGAATGAACTTGATGCAGTTGTAGAAAAATATGGTGCTACAATTGAAGATGCAACCAATGAAGATGTTGTAAAACTTTTAAAAGATAGAAACATTGTTACTATATGGCAAGGACGTTCAGAGAATGGTCCACGTGCATTGGGTAACAGAACTATTATGTATGATCCAAGTGATCCTGATGGTAAAGATCACGTAAACAAAGTAAAACGTAGAGAATATTTTAGACCATTTGCAGGTAGTATACTTGAAGAAGATGCACATGATTGGTTTGATTTACGTGGTATGGATAATAGTCCTACTATGATGTATGCTGTAAATTGTCAACCAGGTATTGAAGAAAAAATTCCTAGCATCATACACGTAGATGGAACTTGTAGAATACAAACTGTAAGTGAAAAACAAAATAAAAATTATTATAATCTAATAAAAGCATGGAAGAAAGAAACAGGATTGCCAATCATCTTTAATACTAGTTTTAATTTAGGAGGTGAACCATTAGTTGAAACTGTTGATGATGCTGTTCGTACACTTAAACATAGCGATATAGAATATTGTTATCTAGCAGAATATGGTAAACTTGTTACTCTTAAAAACTAATGGATGGACTCAAAGAGGTACAGTACTTTGATAGTACTATATATTGGACTGACGAATTAGATGGTTGTGGTAACACAATGGTCGATGATTTTCTCGACGCAACTGCATACATAACAAATAATAAACACTTCAACAATACTTTAGAAATGTTCAGTGGCCCAGGATACTGGGGATTTGGCTTGTTATTTTCCCAAATGACAGACAAATTAACTTTAAGTGATATTGAACTTAAAAATTCTTATGTAATTAATAAAACAATTAGAGAAAACAAAGTAGAAACAAAAGCAAAGTTTGTTAACACATCTACTTTTAGTTCATTAAAAGAAGAAAAATTTGATCTAATTGTTGGTAATCCGCCACATTTTAATCATGATCCATATGTAGAACATTACAGTGAGCCAAGGAAATATAAGGATTTAGACTGGTCTATACACAAAAGTTTCTTTGAAAATGTAGGAAATTATCTTACAAATGATGGTACAATTATTCTAGCAGAAAATGTATGGGGATCTAGTCCAACTACATTTAAGCATATGATAGATGACGCAGATCTACAGATTATTGATCATTTTAAGAGTAAACAATACCCTTTAGATATGTGGTACTTGGCGGTTACTAGAAAAACCGCGGAGCGGTAAAAACGGTTTTTTATAGCCGCGAAGCGGTAAAAAGCGGTGCAACGCAAAAATCGGTAAGCAGTTGACTATCGATAAATATACTAAAGAGGTAGATAATGTTTGATATTACCAAGTATTTTAGACGTGGACAAAACAACACAATAGAATTCAGGAACGGTACTAACCTTAGTTATGCAGGGCCTACTGCTACACTTGTAGAGCAAGGGACTGAACTAGATCGTTGGTATGTTGGTTCTTATTTCGGTGTGGAATATACCATTGCTTGTGACGTTAATTCAGAACGTAAAGAAATACTAAAATGCCTATGTACAGCAAGTACAAGCACAGCAAATATTGTTATATATGGTCGTAGTAATCTAGGAAATGATTTAATTCAACTAGAAGTTGAAGTAACAGATGCTTACTTTAAACTTATGGCCTACCCAAGAGTACAAGATGATTCAACTGCAATTGAAGGGGCAAAGATCATTTATTCTGCAAACTATTATGCAACATTAAATGAGCCTGTGCCAATTATTGCAGGTTCAAGTTCAAGTGCTTATACATCAACTTATTCATTAAATCCAAGTACTACTTCAACTGCTGAAGCAGGTCAAACTGTATCAATTACACTTATTACAACTAATGTACTTGCAGGAACTGTACTAGGATATACAATCAGTGGAGTACAAAGTGCAGATATAGGAGGTGCAAACCTTACAGGAAACTTTATTGTTGGTACAACTGATGCAATTAGTTTTCCTATTACAGCAGACCAAACCACAGAAGGTGCAGAAACTCTTACAATGATGCTAGACAATGGTGAAGCAACTTGTACGATACAGATTCAAGATAGTTCAACTACTCCTGCACAAACTTACGCACTATCTACAGACAAAACTACTGCTAGTGAGGGAGATTCATTTACAATTACTCTAACTACTACAAATATTGATAGTGGTACACTAGTTCCATATGAAATTACAGGTGTTAACAGTGAAGACATAGGTAATATTGCACTTACAGGAAACTTTGAAGTAGGCGTAACTGAAAGTTTAAATGTAACATTAACAGAAGATCAACTGACAGAAGGCACAGAAACTTTCCAAATCAGTTTATCACAGAATTCAGAAGTAACTGCCGCTGTGGCAATTACAGATTCAAGTACTGCACCTAACTTACCAAGTTATACATTGAATAGAAATGCAAGTCAAGTTAATGAAGGCGGTACAATTACAATTACTCTTGTAACTTCTAATGTTGATGCAGGTACTACTGTACCTTATACTATTACAGGAATAGCAAGTGCAGACATAGGCGGAGCAAGTTTAACAGGAAACTTTGTAACTGGATCTGTTGATGCTGTAAATTACACAGTCACAGCAGATGCTACAACTGAAGGCACTGAAACAATGACGTTTGCACTAGACAACGGCGAAGCACAAACTACTGTTGCTATTGCAGATACAAGTACTACACCAGGTGCAGGATATACTTTAACTGTAAGTAACACTTATTCAAGTGCATACACAATAGTTGGTACTGATGCTAACGGACAAGTTACAGGTAGTAACCCAACTATTACGATTGCTAGTGGTGATACACTTACATTAAACGTAAGTGCACCAGGTCATCCATTGTATATTAAAACAACAAATTCAACTGGTACAGGAAATCAAGTAACAGGTGCAACTGGTCAAGGTTCTTCAAGCGGTGCTGTGGTTTGGGATACCACAGGTATTGCCGCAGGAACTTATCACTATAATTGTCAATTCCACGGTGCTATGCACGGTCTTATAGTGGTGACTTAAATGCAGATAAATACTATTGGAGAACAAATATGCCAGTCGTAAAGTCACCCTTTGAAGCACAACACGGATTTAAATCACCTGGATTTTCTGTTGATGATCAAGGTAATGTTACTTTAAAAAGTGTTACATACACAGTTGTAGAAGAGACTGTTGATGTAAGCGGTGATTATCTATTACGTCAGGCAGGAAATGCCTTTACTGTAGACGGCATATATCAAGCAGGTTCTACTACAGAATTACAGAGCAATCCTACACTTACTTTAACTAGAGGTAGCAGTTACGTTTTCAATTTATTTTTAAGAGTTACTAACCAAGCAGGACAAACACTTGGTGATTATTCATTCAACTTATTTGAACTTGCAGGCGGTACTTATACACTTTATGATCAAGGATTAAAGCACGTATCAAAAGACGGTTTAACAGAAAAAACTGGCAACGAAGCACAAGGACAATTTGAAGGAAAAGTAACTTGGACTATACCAGATAATGCTCCAGCAACTATGGCATTTGGTGATTCAGATACTGATCCTATTTGTACACTTAACATTATTGATCCAACTGTTACAGGTATAGGTACATTTAGTAGAATTACAAGCACAGGTAATGTTACAGCAATTGGTGAAGATGCTGTAATTACTCTAAGTCCAACAGGACTAGACAGTCGTGTAAACATACAGCCAGAGGGTGGCGGTATGATCAGTAATGTTAGTATCGTATCAAATAGATTTGAAGCAGGTGGAGATGTACTACTTAATCCTACAGATGGATTAGTTGTACTAGCACCAACAGGATCAGGTGCAGTAGTTATTGTAAGACCACAGCATACAGGTACCATAGATAACATGGATATAGGTACAATTACTCCAGGTTCAGTAACCACAGATAATTTGGTATCGACCGGAGGAACTATAAATAGTACAGTAATAGGTAATACAAATCCTGCAGATGCGACTTTTTCTACAGGATCTATTATTGCTACACCTAGCAAGAAAACATCTATTACAAACAAAAAATATACGGATAGCAGGTCAGTTGCTATGGCAGTTGCATTTGGAGTTTAAATTATAAATGGCTAAACAAAAGATTGATAGTTATATATTTCAAAACGGTATTCCTTTAAGTGGCAACCGTTTTCCTGATTCATACCATTTGATTCAGCAGAATGTGAACTTCATTGCAGAAGAAGTAAATGCTTGGATTAATTTTAAAATTACTCAAGCGGCTTCTTATACAGTTACAGATGCAACTTACAATTCTGCAGATGGAACAGTAATTGCAACAATAGGTTCTCATACTTTTGAACCACATGATTGGATTAGATTTGCAGATGCAAATGCTATTACAATGAATCCACCATTACCGACTGGTTATCACAATAACGTTACTGAAATAACAGCAACTACTACAACAACTATTAGTTTTAAAATAATGGGTGGTAGTGGTACTTACTCATTTATATCAGGTAGCACAGACGGAATAATTAGTAACTGGACAGGTTACATAAATGACTCTCAAGAAAAATGTAAAAGAGATACACGTTATAATTTACAAGGTGTAGATGGTAACGGAGGTATGTTGTATGATTTACGTTATGGTGGTAACAGTCAAACAAGATATCTTGCAAGTAAGTATTGGATTAACAGTACTCCACAGATTGATGGAGATAGAACTACAGAGATAGCGGCAAAAAACTTTGTTGCTACAATGATCAATAATTATATTTTACCACAAAGTGCATATACAACGAAACAGAGTCCTGTTGTTTATTCACAATATACAAACCAAGCAAAACAGTATGAACAAGGTACTGAAACTAGAATACTTGAGTCTGTTGCAATTTTAACAGACGTAATTTTAAATGGTTTAGATAATGTTCCTGCATTGGACAGAGCAAAAATTTCACAAGTAAGAATCCAAACAAGGGTTCCGTCAAATGATTTACTTTTAATTACAGACACAACTAACAACGAAGTTTTGTTTAACTTTAGTGATCCTGAATTAGGTGCGTCTGTAACTTTCCAAGTTGATGATGCAGAACTTTTAACAAAAGGTAGAGAAGATGATTTTCCAGCGTTCTTAGAAAGAACAGGAACAATTTCAACTATATTTCTAAATAAAGATACAGACAACAGAGAGTATTCACCTAATGCAGTTGCAGTAATTAATGCAAATAAAAACTTTATTAGCAAAGAAGCAACGGCTTGGCAAAACAGTCAAATTGCATCAGCAGAGTCTGGTTCAACTTGGGATGGTTATACTTTTAATACAGTACTTTTTGAATCAACAATGCAGAATGAAATTGATGGCATAGTTCATGATATCAAATATGGCGGTAATGAAAAAACAAGAAACAATGCAAGTTCATTTTGGATTCAAACAATGCCACAAATTACAGGAACAAGAACTCCTGAAGTAGCAGTAAGAAACTTTGTAAGAGATTTAATTAACAATTATGTACTTAAGAATACAACTTATACAACAGAACAGTCTGGTGTTGGTGCAGTAGCACAAAATACAATTCTAACTCTTGCTGAAGAAGGTGTAAGTACAAGAATAACAGATTCATATCACATTCTTACAAATGTTATAACAAACGGATTAGGTGTTTTACCTGTAGAAGAAAAAACGCCAATTTATTCATTAAATGATGATATACAAATTTTTATTGACCAAGGAGAATTAAGAACTAGACCATATGATTTTGGTACTGATGCTATTGAACGTCAAAGAGTTTCTAATTCAATCTCCATGCTTGATGCTGACTTTGAGTATGGGTTACAGCCTACGAAGTGGCAAGCGATTGCTATGCAAAGAGGTTATCCAAGTATATATGAAGTACCAGGTACTGATAAAGAAGTACAATCAGTTGTTACTGATGCATCGCAAGGTACAGGTGGTATTGGTCAAAGTTTAATTACTGTAACAACTATAGGTGCTCATGGAATTGATTCAGGTACTCCAATTACAATTAAAGCACTTGAAAACAGTATTCAAGGGGCAAGTAGAGCAGAAGGTTCGTTCATTGTTTCTACTGTGCCGACAAATAATACATTTACGTATTTTGCTAAATCAAAAGTTGGTACAGCAAATGGACAAGTGCTATCAACATTTTATACACAATTAAGAGAAGCAGGATTTTACACAGGTGCGGCGATTGGTGCTCCAACATTTACTATTGCATCACAAGGTTCAGCAGGTGTATTTTATAACCCATTAACAGCACCAATAGGATCAGACAAAATTACATTTAACGGAACACAACCAGAAACAGGTGCTCCGGTTATTACTGAAATAGGACAAATTGTTACTATTAATACATTTAGTGCCGCTGATCCAAGTAGAACAGCAGGTACATATAATAATGTTACAGGTACATCAAGTAGTGTAGCACAAGATTTAATTGCTGGTACTTACAATATAACCATTGATGGATCAGGTGCAGTAACGGCTCATACAGTTGTTACAGGTGGTAGACGTAACCAAGTTGGTGATACTATCACAGTTACAGATGCACAACTAGGTGGCGGTGGTGCCGCAGACTTAACATTCTTAGTTGCTAGTATTACGCAAATAACAGGTGTACCAAGTGGTGCTCAGGTTACAAGTACACAAGGTTCAGGTGGTGTAATTAGCACGTTAACAACAGTAGGTGATTATGCAAGTGGAGTTAATGCATTAACGGTTGCAGATGCTACAGGTATTTTACCAGGTCAGGCTATTGACAGAGGTGATGGTACTGCTATACACGTTTCAACTGTTGTTGGACAAACAATTAATTTCGACGGTAATACTGCAACAGCATTAACAGGAAACAATACAACATATACAAATATTTCTGGATCTAATTATCAATCATCAGGATTTGGTGCAACTTTTGATGTATCAAGAGCAGGTGGTGTATATACTGTGACTCTTAATACAGCAGGACAAGATTTTGAAGTAGGTGATGTACTTACAATCCAAGGTGATATGGTTGGCGGTGTTGCTGGTGTTAACGATGTACGTATTGAAGTAACTGGCGTTTTATCAGCAGGTGATATTAGTACATTTAATTCAACAGGTACAGCATTTGACGGTAACGCATCGTTTACTAATCAGTCAGGAACTAATTTAAACGGACAAGGTGCAGGAGCAATTTTTGATGTTTCTTATAATGCCAATGTTTATAGTGCAACTTTAAAACCAGGATTTTATGCAAACGTTGGAACAGGTGTAACACAAGGTGGAGCAGGAAGTGGTGCAACTTGGGACGTAGTTCTTTCTACAAATAATTATACTGTACAACAAGCAACAGGAAGTGCAAGTACAGGTTATGTTATTGGAGATGTAATAAGAATTAGTGGAGCATTCTTTGGTGGTGCAGATGGTACAAATGATCTAGATATCACAGTAACAGGTGTTGGCATTAGTGGTGATATTACAAGTTTTAGTTCTGCAGGAACTGGACCAGATGCAACGGCAAACTTTGCTGATCCAAACTATTCAACAAGTTCAATTGGTACTGGTGCAGAAATTAATGTTCAGTTTACAGGTTCAACTTATAGTGTAAGTATTGTTGATGGTGGATCAGGTTATTCACAAAATGATACACTTACAATTTCAGGTTCAGACTTAGGTGGTACTGATCCTGCAAACAATGCCACAGTTACTATTGATTCCGTTGACGGTTCAGGAGTTGCTCTTTCGGCAACTATTTCAGGTACGGCAGTAAACTCAGCAAGTTATACTAATATAACAAGTGGTGTAAATGTTGTTGGTGATGCGGCAACATTTGATGTAACTCAAAACTTTAATGGAACATATTCAATAGCAGTTGGTAACTCACCAGGATCTAATTATGCTGTAAATAATACAATAGTTATTCCAGGTTCAGACTTAGGTGGAGTAACACCTGCAAACGATTTAACAGTGACAGTAACAACTGTAGATACAGCAGGTTCAATTACAGGAGCAACTGCGGCAGGTACGGCGGCGCCAGTGACAAACAATTATGCGGCTGGTGATAGATTGAAAATTTTAGGTAGTACTTTATTAGGTACAGATGTAACCAACGATGCAATTATTGAAATACAATCAGTCAACTCTGGAGAAATAAACACTTACGCAATTACAGGTACAGGTCCAGATGCATCTGAAACTTATACAGATGTTGCTTACACATATAACGGTGCAGGTGGATCAACAGCAGGATTTAGTGTAACTAGAACTGGTACAAGTTATAGTGTACAAATTACAGCGGCTGGTACAGGTTATCTTGCAACAGAATCATTTACAGTGGCAGGAGATGTCTTAGGTGGTGCGACTCCAGCCAATGATGCAACAATAACTGTACAAACTATTGGAGCATCAGGAGAAATTTTAACTGCAACTATTGGCGGTACTGCGGCTAATACAAAAACAATTACAAATATAAGTCAGTCAAGCGGACAAATAATTGCAATGGCTGGTAGTTTAGCAACGTTTGATATTACAATTACAAACGGTACTTATAGTGCAAGTATTAATGCTCCGGGACAAGATTATTTTGCTAATCAAAGTATTAAATTCTTAGGTACAACATTAAGTGGTGTAAGTCCTACAAACGATTTAACAATTACTATCTCAACTGTAGATGGTACAGGTGGAATCACAGGAATTACAATAGCAGGTACTGGACCTTCAGGCTCAGGAAGTTACACTAACTTGGCCGCGAATGCTTTACAAAACTTTGGTACAAGTGCAACATTTAATATTCTTAGACAAAGTGGTGTATATGCAACACCAACTATTGTTGTTGACGGTGAAAACTATGTTGCAGGAAATAAAATTAAAGTCCTTGGTACAGACTTAGGTGGTACTACACCAATTAACGATGCAATCATAACTATTACAGCAGTCTCAACTGATGGTAGTATTACTAGTGCAAGTATGTCAGGTACAGCAGTAAACGGAGATATTGTACAAACATTTAGTACTGTAACAATTTCAGAGATACTTACAGGAAACATTACAACTAATACTACATTGGCGTTCGCGGCATTGGCAACAGTTGACGTATCATTTACTTCTGCACACGGACTAGTACCAGGGGATTCATTTATAATTACAGTTGGTAGTGATGATGGTGTAAACAATCACACATTGTTAGAAGGACCATTCTTTGCAACACAGGTACCAACCAGTACAAGTTTAAGATATCAGTGTAGAGCACCAGGTGCCATTACTGATACTAATGATATTACAGCAACAATTTATCCAAGACCAGATGCATTCTTTATTCACAGACCATATGATGGTGGTGTTCAATTAGGAACAGGTGGACCACAACACGGTGCTCAAGCAATTAGACAGAGTAAAAGATATATTAGATATCAATCAGGTAAAGGTATCATGTATACAACTGGTGCCTTGTTTGCTCCAAGTTATGATTTATTAGAAGTTACAGCAGATGACGTAACAACGGGATCAT
>Ga0163111_10000186_pt1 | contig 36180 bp, 32 predicted proteins | sample CRUFie1St18metaG_FD_109645 | JGI IMG/M metagenome (GOLD analysis project Ga0163111, IMG submission 109645) | Marine microbial communities from the Costa Rica Dome - CRUD Field 142mm St18 metaG | ecosystem: Environmental > Aquatic > Marine > Oceanic > Photic zone | place: Costa Rica: the Eastern...
GGTCAAGTGCTTGAGTACCGTATTCCCAGCTGGGTATTCGAAGGTCAAGTGCTTGAGTACCGTATTCCCAGCTGGGTATTCGAAGGTCAAGTGCTTGAGTACCGTATTCCCAGCTGGGTATTGCCACAAACAGTACTTAATGATAATACTAAATCTCAGTAAGGATTGGTATTATTCTAGCCGACGATTTTTCCCATTAAAAAAACATCAGTTAGAGAATAATGTAAATAAACAATAGGTCGCTCATGCGGCTTTTATGCACGAGCGACCTATTGTATGGATTGGGTGAGGACTTAGGTTTTACAATCGTTTAGAAGTAAAGTACCCATAGATCCATCCTATTTGTCCTTGGTATTCGATTTTGTACCAATAGTCATTCATATTGCCCAAACGCTCTTTTTTACCCTTTTGAAGAACCTCACACAGATTGCCATCGCTTAATTGCATAACGACATCAGAAGCGGTGGTAGCAGAAGCCCGTACATTTACATTGCTTCCTACTACATACAATTGTGTTTCGGGTAAAGCCCCCATTTCCGACAACGCTTGATATTTTGCTTTTACAATTTTCATCATAGGAGACGAGCTAAAGCTGCTATTTTTTGTGAGTGACTCAAGTGCTCCCAATTGCTTAGATCGGATAGGAGATTGTAGGGCTTGATGATACATCAAGGCAAGGGTAATATCTGCATTTTCCTTGCTGATGTTTCCATCTCCTGAAATCCAGCCCGACTTCTTTCTATCGGCAGTGGAAACTTTTACCCATTCGGCATGTTTGCTAGATACAATAACCAATTCTCCTGCCTCCATACGGCTACTCTTCTGGGTCATGAGGTCGGGACGGTTGTATAAGCTTGCCGACTGTAAAATAATCCCTAACTTGGATTTGCCTGCGAATAGATATTGATTCACCCAGCCTTCTGATCCATCAGAGAGGCGGACTTTCATATACGTTCGATTCTCCTCATCTACTTTCTTGGTTTCTCCGAGCATCTCTACTTGTTCACCAAAGACAACACTCGTACTGTATTTCCCATCTTTGCCTGCTGCTTCTCGAAGTGCTGCCTTATTCCACAAGCAAACCGCAGCAGAAGGATCCACTTCCGTACTTTCCTCAGTAGTTGTGGTTGTAGCCTCTTCTGTCTCTCCTGCTTCTTCCCCTTCGTCATCACATCCGATTACAACAAAAGAGAAAAGAAGCACAAATAGTAAAAAGTGAATATATGTTCGCATAACTTGACTGTAAAGTTTTTTTGCAAGTTATTATTTAGTGTAATCATCAGCAAGTCATCATTTCTTAACAATAATGAAATTACTTTTTCATTAAAGTTTAGAATATTTACGTGCGGAATTCGCCCTGATAGATTTAGATGAATTGCGATGAGTGTCTATCAGCCAAAAACAAGTTTTACTCACTAATAAAGTCTACCATTAATGGAATTTGGCATTTTTGATTTTCTTCGAATTTTAGGTTCTCTCGGAGTCTTTTTGTTCGGTATGAAAATGATGAGCGAGGCATTACAGAAAGTCGCTGGCGACCAAATGCGAAGCATCCTTTCTGCAATGACGAGCAATCGCGTTTTAGGGGTACTTACAGGCGTACTTGTCACGGCTGTCATCCAATCTTCATCTGCTACTACGGTCATGGTGGTGAGTTTCGTGAATGCGGGCTTACTCTCCTTGGTGCAAGCCATTGGGGTAATCATGGGAGCCAATATCGGAACCACAACAACGGCTTGGCTCATCTCTATCCTTGGCTTTAAGGTGAAAATGAGTGCCATTGCATTGCCATTAATTGGCATTGGGTTTCCATTGACCTTTAGTTCACGATCAAAATTGAAATCATGGGGAGAATTCATTGTTGGATTCTCTATTTTATTTATAGGGCTCGGATTTTTGAAAAGTGCAGTTCCTGATGTGAGAGGAAATCCTGAAGCCATTGAGTTTATTAAGGAATATGCCAACTTAGGCTTTCTTTCTGTTGGGATATTTGTCGTGATTGGTAGCATCCTTACCATTGTGATTCAGTCCTCTAGCGCGACTATGGCATTGACCATTATATTATGTACACAAGGACTGATTCCCTTTGAGATGGCAGCTGCTATGGTACTGGGAGAAAACATTGGAACAACCATCACAGCAAATGTCGCTGCGCTCGTAGCCAATACTGCCGCTAAACGCGCAGCCTTTGCCCACTTCCTTTTTAATACCCTTGGGGTAATCTGGATTTTGGTATTGTTCTATCCTTTCTTAAACGCAATCGATTGGGCCGTACAAAATTGGGTAGGAGAAGCTTCTCCTTTTGTAGAGATTGCTGCTATTCCTGTTGCATTATCTCTTTTCCATACAAGTTTTAATATTATCAACACCTTCGTTTGGGTATGGTTTGTAAAAGCCATCGCTCAAGTTTCTAAGTGGGTAATGAAAGAAGATGAGACAGATGATGAGGTATTCCGATTGGAATATATCAGTTCTGGACTCGTTGAGCCTCCTGCGGCTGCAATTCTCCAAGCACAAAAAGAAACAGAGAATTATGCCAATCTCACAAAAGCATTGTTCACCAAATTAGAAACATTGTATCATGAGATAGATAATAAGACCAAAGACCAAACCCTAAAAAAGGTACAGGATTATCAGGAACGAGGAAAGAAGATGAAAGCGGATATTGGCAAATACCTTGAGCGTGTTGCAGAAGAGGAGCTAAGTGACGATGAGGCAACTAATGTACGGCTCCTCCTACAAACCATTGATAACCTCGAACGAATTGGGGAAGAGATTGCTTCTATGGCAAAATTGGTGTACAAACAACAAACGCAAAACCTCACTTTTAGCATTGAGATGAAGGAGGGGATTGAAAAGTTGCTTAAGATTATCAAGGATGCTATCACTACGATGGGGATGAACCTTATCAAATGGGAAGCTTCTCTTGAAGATTTGACACTCCTTGCAGAAGCCTTGAAGCATACCCGAAAGGAGTTGCGTGAAAATAGACCTACTCGGGTATTGGAAGATAATACGGACAGAGCCTACGAATCAGGGATTGTATACAACCATCTCATCTTTAAAGCCGAACTCCTTGGCTTCTATATTCGACGAGTAGTCGAAGGACTTGCGACCAAGGATATGTAGGACTTCCTTTTTACCTATATAAGAGACAGCATTGGGCATGAATAATGGCTCAATGCTGTCTTTTTTTTACTTATCTGACATCTATGGATTGCCTGTAAAAAAAAGGAATAAATTATCCCTCTAACACGCATTACAGGTAGTATACATGTATAAATAAATAGATTTAGCGTAAAAGATATTCCACTGAATAGATATTATTTTGCAAACCAATCATCGGATTTCCCTAATTTTAAATAGCTTCTTACATGGCTGTATGTATCCTCTCTAAATCGTTCTGAATTAATTAAGTACCTTGGATCTAGAAACTTTAATCTATAGGGGCGATATATCGCCTCCAATACCCCCAAGTACATCACTATATTTTCGGAATTAACATGAAGCAGAACTTACTTATCACACTTATATCCGCTTGCTTATTTTGGGGAAATGCCTTTGCTCAAGTTGGCCATTTTGATTTGCGCTTTCGAGTTCATGATATGGATTGCGCCCATAATATGCTGTATATGGACTTGGAAATCAAAGCGTCTTCTCCAGCGGATACCTTCCGTATGGGAAATGCCGAATATCGCTTTTCCTTCAATCGATCAACGCTTGCGAACCCTGTTCAAATAGCCTCTCTCGGATTTTCAGGCTTGCAGGGCTTCAATCCTATTATTGCTTATGGGGCACATACCAATTCTGGCTCGCTTGATACAGTTGTTGGGGTGAATACCTTTATTACATATGGTTTCTCCCAAACAGGCCAGCTAGTAGATGACAATTGGGTAGGGATCGCACGTATTCGTTTCGATGTCATTGATCCATCAGGTTCTGTCCAATTGAATTGGCATCGGGCTCCCGTTGAGCCGTCTGTCCAGGTATTGGCCTATGAAGATAGCGATGGTAACTGGGATGGTAATGGCAATTTCTTCAAATCTGGACAAGGGGTATTCGCTCATTTTGAAAGTAGCATTCCTGTCATCTGCCGAGACCGTGACAATGACCGAGATGGTGTCCTAAACATAGATGATATAGATGATGACAATGATGGGCTTTCAGACTTTGAAGAAATATGTGGGTTTCAAGCGGCTTCTTTCTTTTGCTTAGGAGCAAATGGAGACCCTATGGAGGATATGGATAATGATGGGATTATCAATTATCGAGATGAAAACTTTTGCTTACTTAATAGCGAAGGGGTCTGTAAGTCAATGGATATAGACGGAGATGGAATTATCAATATCTACGACCTTGATTCTGATGGAGATGGGATTTCGGATCTTTGTGAGGGAGGAGGTGATCCCCTTACACAAGATGTAAATCGCAATGGGATAGTAGATTGCTTTGCTGTGGCGAATGATCCCACTTCGATTATAGATTCGGATGGAGATGGATGGTGCGATACATACGACAGCTCTACAGGCACTCCTCTTGAGCCAGAAGACCCCGACCGAGATGGGCTCTACAATCATTGGGATATTGATTCTGATAATGATGGCATTAGTGATATAATCGAATGGCAAAGTACATGGCAGTTTCTGATGCCCACGAATGTGGATCGAGATGGTGATGGCCTTGATAGCATATTTGATGTCGATGAACGAAATATGGCATGGACAATTGATATGCTTGATACAGATCTTGATGGTAAGTCAGATTATGTAGACTATGACTCTGATAATGATGGAATATGGGACTATGCCGAAGGGTGGGACACGGATGGAAATGGCCTTGGCGGAGGGGAGGTTCAGCCCAATTGTACATTCGGGGCATTCCCCTGTGGATCCGATGCTGATCTCGATGGTATTCTCGATGTATATGACCAATTAACATTCGTAGAGGGAGTAACCAAATGGGGCGATAATGCCCGAAACCAAGCCCTCCCTACAGATTTTCCCTATAATTCAGGAAATGTAATCTCTGGCCAAGGTGGCCCCAATATGGATTGGCGTGAAGCAAGCCCCTTTCCTGTCGAATTCCTATCGTTTGAGGCTACTTTGGAAGGCCGTGATGCCCATTTGACTTGGCAAACGGGAAGCGAATCAAATAGTTCATACTTTTCTATCGAACGGACGGTGGATGGTAGGATTTTTGAGACTATAGGGCAAGTAGAAGCAACTGGAAACTCAACAATTACACGCGGGTATTCCTTTCTGGATCTCAACGCTTTGAGTGGAAATGTAGAACGAATATATTACCGCTTAAAGCAGGTCGATACGGATGGCTCTTTCATGTATAGCGATTTGGTAGAACTGGTATTGGTACATCCTGTATCTGAAATATTGCTACATTGTTATCCAAATCCACTAACCCTATCAACAGATCGATTGCATATCAATATGTCGGCCACGGATTTAGGAGAAATTGACTTGTTTTTGTTGGATACGAAAGGAAAGGTAATGGCACAATGGTCAATAGAGAATGAAACAGGACAAGGTTCTATTAGCCTACCTCTTCCTCAACTTCCATTGGGTATATACTACCTACGGGCGAGTAACGAAAGAACACAACAAACAGTTCCTCTTTGTGTTCGCCCCTAAAGGACTATTGGATTCAATAAAAATAGATAGAAACAGTTAGTTATTCATGAGGGAATCTCTCTAACAGGGGATTCCCTTTCTCTATTTCACTAGGGGATACATGGCTCTTACTTTTGCTTTTGAGAAGGCATTGAAGTGCCACCACTCACTTAGGATGATTCGAAAGCCTGCTTGCTTCATCACTTTACGTAAAAGCCTTCTATTTTCAACTTGCTCTTTTGTTAATTTGCCTTCTCGCATATATTTATCTTCATAACGGGGTTGGGCTAGAGGGCCTAAATGGTCGAAGGGAGTCCCCATATCGAGAGGTTGTCCTAAGGCATTCACCAAACTTAAATCGACAGCAGCTCCATGATTATGCATAGAGCCAGGCCATGGGGGAGCCACATAGTTTTGCATAGGAGTGCCTTTGACGATATTCCACATCTTTTTCTGTACAGATTGTGGGCGTACCCCATCATAAATTAATAAGGATAGATTGGGATGAGATTCTTTGAGGATACCTTGGGCTTTGACCAGCATTGCAGCTACCTCTTTCTGTAAATAGCATTGGGTAAGATCTCCATAGACATTTCTCCCTAGAAAATTATTATCGGTTGCGTATACCAATGATACTTGTATGCTTGAGTCAAGGGTTTGGATATCCACAAGCCCTGCTTCTTCCAACATAAGGGCTAATTCTCCTTCTGCGAATGTGGTGGTATCTATTACTTCGTTGAATACGGGCAGTTTCTTTTTCATGGTATCTATTTTGGGGGGAGGAGGAGGGAGTACCGAAAGAAGGCCTGTATCTTTAGGCTTGGGAGGGAGGCTCTGATCGCTAGTCGGCTTCTGCCCATCTGCACTTGTCAAAGTTTCGAAACGCCTCCATTGATTACCAACTCGCTCTTGAGGAAAACATCCATAGTGGAGCCCCATAGCTAGGATACATATGCAAAAAAAGAGTGAATATCTCATGCGCTTACTAAGCTATTTGTTCAAAATAACGAAGAGGCTTCCTTTGAATTCTTCAAAGTATACATAAGCTGTTGTAAATCTGCTATGAGTAGAGAGTACTATTGGAAATATGTTTTAGAATTTTGGGTTAATATAGGCTAAATGTTCTACAAAATGCTAAATTGATTCTATACTAGTACTTGCTTAACATTGTGACATAATCCAATTGGGATAATTCATATGATTTATTAGAAATAATCAGATTTATCCGTTAATTTTACCCATCATCCGAAACGTTTAGGCTAGACAAGCTAACAATTAATTAATATGCCAAAAGTTGTCATAGACGGTAAAGCATACGAGTTTGAAGGGCGGCCCATGCTGCTTCAATTTGCCATGGATCAAGGGGTCGAGATCCCATACTTCTGTTACCACCCAGCAATGAGTGTTCCCACTAATTGCCGAATGTGCTTGGTGGAGGTTGGATACCACGCCCGAAACCGCCAAACACGTGAACTCATGTACGATGGAGAGGGGAACCCTATTATTCATTGGGGGAGAAGAGCAGGATATAAGGTTACAGAAGACTCAATCGCTTCTATGAGGAAGCATAAGATTGATGAAGAGATTATTAGTAAGCTCTCGCCTATGAAGGGGATTAATTACCCAAGTGAAGAGGCTTTTGGCAAGGCTTTAGGAGAGCATATAGGGGAAGCTTTGGCAGAAGAATGGCATAAGACATTGGTTGAATTTACATGGGGGCAAAAACCTGTAACTGCTTGTAATACGCCTGTTTCGCCTGGTATGTTTGTGCGTACTCACCGAACGTCTAAAACGATTCATCGTGACCAACAAGGTGTGTTGGAGTATATGCTTGTAAATCACCCATTGGATTGCCCAATTTGTGACCAAGCTGGAGAATGCCCCCTACAAATCTGGACATACAAATATGGACCAGAAGGCTCGCGTTTCGAATCTGTGAAGAAGCATAAACCTAAGCGTGTAGAATTAGGGCCTAATGTAGTGTTAGATGGAGAGCGTTGTATCAACTGTACTCGTTGTACGCGTTTTACGGAAGAAATCTCGGGTTCTGCACAATTGACCATCATCAATCGTGGAGACAAGAACTATCCTGCAACTGCACCAGGCGAAGTGTTTGACGATGCCTATTCAATGAATACCATTGATCTATGTCCTGTAGGGGCTTTGACGAGTAGAGACCACCGTTTTAAAGCGCGTGTATGGGAGATGAATCATTCGCCTACAATCTGTACAGGTTGTAGTAAGGGCTGCAACGTGAATGTATGGATTCGTGACAATAAAGTAATGCGCCATACCCCACGTGAAAACCAAAAGATTAACCAGTTTTGGATGTGTGATGAAGGACGTTTGTCAATTACTCACTTGAATGACAATCGTGTTTCAGGTACGAAAATCAAAGGAGATATTCCTGTTGATTTCCAAGATGGATTGAACCGTGCATCAAAAGCCTTAGAGGGAGCCAAAAAGAAAATGTTCATTGGGTCTGCTTATGCTTCTTTTGAAAGCAATTATGCCCTTCGTGCGTTGGCAAAAGAATATGGAGTACATGCGGTATATTATGTAGGTCATGAGAATGCGAATTGGGGCGATGAGTTCCTTCGACAAAATGATCGTACGCCTAATGCTGCTGCATGTGAGCTATTAGGCTTCAAGCGACTCTCTATGCCAGAGCTTCAACGTCTTGCTTACAATTTCGAGTTGGTCTATATCATGGAAGATGATAAAGTGTTGGAAGGCCTAGAAGGGGTACTTGATAATGAGGACATCACAGTCGTAGCACACTCTCACAACTATACAAAGGTTTCTGAGAAGGTGGATGTCTTGCTTCCTGCTGCCACGCACCTCGAATCAGATGGAACGTTTGTGAATGTAGATGGAATTCCTCAGTTTGTGAAGATGACCCGTGAGATTCGTCAGATGACTCCTGAGATGTGGATGCGCCTTCCCAAGAGCCGTCTAGATAAGGCTGCTGTATGGAAAGATAACTGGAGAAATCTTGATAACGTAAAAGATTGTTTACCTTCTTGGATTATGCTTTCTCGTCTTGCAAAAACGAATGGCATTAACCTCGGTATGGAAAACCATAAGCGTATCTTCGGAAAGATGAAGGGCGAATTTGAGGTATTGAAAGGAATGAAGATCTCTTACAAAGCTCCTAAGTCTGCATTCAAAAGCACACAGTTTGATTTTGCAATTAGCTAAGAACGTATATAGAAGACGTTTTATATATAAACCGCCTCTATCCGAAAGGGTAGAGGCGGTTCTCGTTTTTACTGACTACAGGGTCTACAGCCGCTCTTTGTTCTTAAGAATATAGCATGCTTCCCCGTCAATAATTGTCGTGTCCTCAACAAAATGTTGTTTGAGATATGTAATCCCTGTAACTGAATCTTTACCTGTGTATGGTTCTTGTGTGATCCGTTTGAAGAAGTTTTTTCCTACTTCTGCGGCATGGAGTTTCGCTCCTTGTAAATCTGCACCTCGTAACTTTACCCCTTTTAGATTTGCGCTTCGTAAATCAGCACTATCTAAGTGGGCATGGTATAAATTTGCTTCGGATAAGTCTGCCTCTTTAAGATCGGCTTTAGCCAATTTAGAGAAGGCTAATACTGCTCCTGGTAATTGTATCTTTGAAAGGTTTGCACCCTCCCATTGTACACCACTACACTTGGCATTATCTAATTTTGCTCGTTTGGAACCCATAATTCTGGCCATTCTTAAATTTGCACCTTCGAAGTTTGCGCTATCAATCTTTGCTCCTTGTAACTTTGCGCTCCGCAAATCACTTCCCTTGAAATTGCTATTTGTTAAGTCTGCATTTTGGAGATTAATGTAGCGTAATTTTATGTTTTGTAGAACGGTTGATTTCAAGTCGGCATTTCTAAAATCGGCATTCCGACAAATGGTATTCATAGTAGAACTGTCTAATTGTGCTCCAGAAAGAGCAACTAATAATTGTCCCCTTTCAGGACTTAAAAGAACACTATCAGAATTGGAGGGCTGGTCATAGGGGCGTAGCCTTTGGGTTAAAGCTACAATACGCCCGACCAGTTGAGGACTTAAGTCACGTATATTATTATTATGGTAGTCATCCTTTAATTCTCTATCCATAGCATCCATTATATTACTGAATAGAAAAACCATGGAGCTCCTCATAGAAGCTTCTTGCAGTCTTGTTTGTTGTTGTGCTAGTTTATTTTGATATTTCACCAATTTGTTTTGACCTGTAACCAACTCATTTTGATGATATGTAAATATAAGTGATAATATGGCTCCTCCTTCGGCTATGAGAAGGACGAGATCCTTGGCTTCATAAGGCTGATTGTCCTTTGAAAAGATAACAAAGCATATGAAGGCAACAACAATGAGTCCTACCAAGATAAATACTAAGCTATTTGTAAGATTAGACCAACTTATTGGTCTGAGTATCTGGTGGCATATAATGATGATTAATATTTGTATAAAGAATATTGCCAATAAGTGCGGCTTTAAAAGTTTGGATTTCAAGAATGTGATAAGTTGCTCCCAAGCTTTTTGAAGTAGCTCCCGAATTTCTTGTATTTTCTGCATAAGCATATACGTTTTATCACAAGGTAGGGTTATAAATTATAAAAGAAAAGGTGGGCATGTGTTTTGTTTTTATTGCTAATATAGTGCTCTTCTGGAAGTGTTATTTGTGCTAGTATATTAAGCAATACTTCTTTTTAGCAAATAAACTTGGGAGATTGATATGTTGAGTAACTTGTATTGAGGAAGGAGATGTAGGAAAGCTTCAATAAGCTGGGGTAGGTATCGCTTTTTTATAAAAAAAAGATCAAGGCTTGCAGCACTTCCCCAAAGCCCTCCGTCTAGGAATTGAAAGCGAATGCATTTGCACTATAGTCACCGATTAAAAATCTATGAAATGCGAAAAGCACTGCATGTCATCACTTTATTATTAGGCGGAATAGGGTTGTTCCTACAGGGATGTGAGGATCAATGCCAACGAACGGTTACCTATACCCGTTATGAGCCTATTTATATGTCTTATGAAGAATTGCGTTCGTCTGTTCAGTCTGAGAGTCCTCGTGAACTGGAACAACCAGGAAAGATTTACTTCAAGACGATTTATATATTCGTAAGTGAAGTGAACGAAGGAATTCACGTTATTGATAACAGCGATCCTGCGAACCCCCAAACAATCAGTTTTATTCGGGTTCCTGGCAACCGCGACATAGCTGTTAAGGGCAATATCTTATATGCGGATAGTTATGTGGATTTGGTCGCAATTGATATCTCGGATCCCCGAAATGTATCAGAAGTTTCTCGTGTAGAAAATACCTTCCCCTATTTTAGTTCGGCTTCTACTATGTCTTGGTTAGGTGATCCTGCTGAAGGGGTTGTGAGAGACTGGGAAGAGAGAGAGGTAACGGAAACAATTGATTGTAGCTCAAGTTACGGAGGCGGGATTTGGATGGCGGAGGATCTTGCAAATGGTAGCGGAGGTGGAACTTTTTCCCCTGTAACAACTGGAGGAGGCTCAGAAGTATCACCAGGAGTAGGAGGTTCAATGGCGCGATTCACTATCTATCAGGACTTTCTCTATGCGATTAGTGACCAAGATATGATGTTGTATAATATCAGTAACTTAGAAAGCCCATCTTTATCAAATACGATTAATATTGGTTGGGGAATTGAGACAATCTTCCCGTATGAAGATAAGTTGTTCATTGGTTCGACTACAGGTATGTTCATTTATGACAATAGTACCCCATCGAATCCTACACAATTGTCTCAATTTGCGCATGTGAGAAGTTGCGATCCAGTGGTAGTAGAAGGGAATACAGCCTATGTGACGCTTCGTTCGGGTACGCCTTGCGAAGGTTTCACGAACCAATTGGATGTATTGGATATCACTGACTTGACCAATCCTATTTTGACAGCTACCCATCAAATGACAAACCCGCATGGTCTGGGCATTGATGATGGTACACTATTCATCTGTGATGGAGCTGATGGGCTAAAAGTATATGATGCAAATGATCCTTTGACAATAAGTAATAATCAGTTGGCGCATTTTGCCAACATCAACACGTATGATGTAATCCCACTAAATGGATTATTATTTATGATTGGTCCAGATGGTTTATACCAATATGACTATCATGACGCCAATAATATCTCATTACTTAGTAAGATTCCAGTAATACAATAGGAGTAGCTGGCAGCAATGCCAAAAAGAAAGGGGTGACCAGCACCCCAATGTTTCAAAATTGAATGTGATAAACCAAAAGCTCGTAGGCCTGAGAACCCTACGAGCTTCTTTTTATGGAGAATATCCCGAAAGGGGTTATTCTACAACGAATCGATTTTGGTATAAGTATGTACCTTCAGCATCTCTCACAAAGTAGAAGTATACCCCTGTAGCCCAGTTTTGAACATCGAATTGGAACTCAGCTTTAGGAGAACGCTTCTCGATTTGTTGTTGGGCAATGTTTCTACCTGTATAGTCAATAATCTCTACAGAAAGTTCTCCTGTGTAGAGGCTTTCAATTTGGAGATTGATTGCATCCGTAGCAGGGTTTGGATAAGCAACAGCCTGTGTTTGGTATACATCATCTTCAATTGCTGTAGTTGAAAGCATAATGGTTACCGAATCGCAGAACGTTGAATTACCTGCAGAGTTGGTGGCTACTAGGCATACTTGATACGTACCTGATTGGGTGTAGGTATGCATTGGGTTTTGATCAGTAGAGAAAGGCGAACCATCTCCAAAGTTCCATGTCCAACTAGTCGGGCAATGGGTTGTCATATCAGTAAAGCTAACCGAAGAAGTATCCACAGCGAAAGAGAAGTCGGCTTCAGGATCTACGGCATTGATGGTGATTACAACGAAGGCTGTATCACAGAGAGGCTGGAAAGCATCATCACAAATCTCGTAACTAAGGGTTTCTGTACCAATAGCACAAGGGTTTGGAACATAGGTTAGCACACCCATTGGATCAAGGGTAGCTGTACCATTCATGGCCATATCTAATAAAGTGGCCGTGAGGTTTTGGTTGTCGGGTTCATTATCATTAGCCAGTAGATCTACTGTGCCTGTCATTCCCTCATCAACGCTCAATACATCATTACTGGCAGAAGGAGCGGCATTGGATGCTACGATATTTACCGTTTGGCAGGTTGTATGTGTTCCGAATGCATTGGTAACAGTTAAACAAACTGTATATGTACCATTGGAGAAGGCATAGGTATGAGTAGGATTTTGCTGGGTTGAAGTATTGCCATCACCGAAATCCCATAACCAAGAAGTCGCTCCATTCTCAGAAGCATCTGAGAAATCGATAATATTGGGACTGCCCCCGAAAGCATAGGTGAAATCAGCCACAGGCAATTGAGGAGGGCTTAGGGAGTAGCTAGCTCCTGCAAGATTCCCCAATGAATCAAACTCCACTGATGCTAAAATACCTCCAGCTTCTTTCGCCAACCAATTGTATGTCTCGATAGTGTCTCGAAGCTCTTGGAAGAACTGCCATCCAAGGAAAGGTACCTTTGCCCAGATAGAGTCTTTTGCATATTCTATTCGAGATTGACGGAGGGACTGATAAGAACCTATAGGAGTTTTGGTTACGCCCCATCCATCAATATTATCTGTAATATCGCTGGTTCGTTTGAAACGGATAGAGTCAACGTTGAAGGCAGAACCATCAATGGTTACAGAGAAGGCGTATACATCCGTAAAGTTATTCTGGTAATCGATGGGATAGTCTGTCAGTTTCTGAGTAGGGTCGAATGGCAATACAAAGGAACCGAAACCAGGAATACTGGAAGCTGCCCCAACAAGTGTCATATCCGATGTAGTCAAGTCGATATATCCAAATCCTGATAGACCTGCTAGAGCTCCTTGTATGCAATAGTTAGCCGTAGGAAAATCGGCTCCATAAGGAGTATTTGCTGGGTCAAGAATCAGGTTGGTATCCGTAGTGTGCTGTACAAGGCTGCTGAAATCCCATACTTGATTTGCTCCGCTATTACCTACAGAAATAGGGGTCGCCAGTATAGTATCATTGGCCAATATAGAGGAGTCTCCAATCATTGGGATTTCCGATTGAAGGATAGAGATTTGGGCCGATAAGGAAGCGGCCACAAAAAATGAAGCAATAAATAAAAGTGCTTTCTTCATTATGGTGTCTTTTTTCGGGCAAAAGTATAAAAATTCTATACGAAAAACTATGCAGATCTAAAGGTAGGAGCAGAAAGGAGATTTCTACTTTTGTTGTACGATTGTCCAAACACTTTTTGACTTCCTCAGTTTAGTTTATAAAAGAGGAAGTTTCAAATAGTTAATGAGTGATTTATTTCATGGTAAATGTTGTTTCATAGTAATTAAAACCCGCCGTTGGAGACGGCGGGTTATTTTTTTAGAAAGTATGTTGTAGAGGACCTGCTTATTAACAAGTCGTCAATTCAAATTGATAGGTTTCGATGATAGGATTTGCCAATAACTTTTTACTAGCATTTTCAATCAACTGATTTGCTTCAGCTTCATTTGCTGCCTGCACTTCTAGTTCAATCCTCTTTCCGATTCTCACATTATCAAACTGCTTAAATCCGAGGTTGCCGAGGCCGAGCAAAGTTGCTTTTCCTTGTGGATCGAGAATCTCTTCTCGTGGCATGATATGAACAATTGCTTTATACTTCACGTTTGATATTGTTTTTTATAAATGAAAGAATGATGTATAAGATGACGATAAATGGGATGGCAAGATACTGAAAAAGTAGGACTGAAACCGTTCCTATAGTAATTATAAAGTATTGATAGAAGTTTTCTTTGAGGGATAGCCCTTTGAATTTGAGGGTAAACAGGCGAATCTCCGATATATATAGCCATGATAAAAGGAAACTCAGTCCAACAAGTACCAAAGGATGATGAAAGAATTGGCCAAACCAATGATCTACGGGCAATTGGGTTACGATTTGAAGGAAGGCCAAAGTCAACCATGTATTGGCGGGAGTAGGTACGCCGTAGAATGAGTCGTGTGGGCGATCATCAAGGTTAAACTTTGCTAGTCGGATGGCTGCAAAGGCAGTCATGACTAAGCCTAATAACGCAACAATAGGGTATCCTACCCATTGGGGGGCTGCCCATTGTGTGCCTACAGTTGTGTGATTAATAAGGAAGAACATAATGAACCCAGGAACAACCCCGAAGGATACCATGTCTGCTAATGAATCTAATTGGCCTCCTATTTCAGATCGGGCATTGAGAATACGGGCGGCCATCCCATCTAGGTAATCCAATACGAGCGCAGCCCAGATGAAACCAGTCGCATAATCAATTCGACCATTTGAAAGTGTAATAATGGCCAATACCCCACATAAGAGATTGAAAATGGTAATGACATTAGGCACGTAATTCTTGAGATTCATATTGGTAATTTTATTGATACAACCGACCCTTTTGTATATATGTTCTAACTTTTTCGGGGGTTAAATATCGAATAGATTTATTGTTTCGTAGCGCGTTACGAATATAGGTAGCCGATATGTCTAGAAGAGGAGCCTTAAATTCGGTCACTGAAGGATGCTTATCAAATTGACTCTCCTTGCTGCCAGGCCGAGGATATACATAGATTTTGTGGCAATCTAGTATGGTTTGGAAGCTCTTCCACTTGTGAAAATGTTGTAGGTTATCACCTCCCATAATGAGTGCAAATTCATAGGAACGATATTTATCCTGTAGGTGTGCCAATGTATCAATGGTGTAAGAAGGTTTGGGAAGCTTCATTTCTACATTGGACGCCAAGAAGTTATGATTTTCCTCAATGGCCATTTCTACCATTCGGAATCGGTCGTACTCGGAAAGGAGGTTCTTTTTCTTCTTGAAGGGGTTTTGGGGAGATACTACAAACCAAATCCGATCTAAAGGCGTTTCTGCTAAAGCTCTTTCGGCTATGATGAGATGCCCGAAATGAATAGGGTTAAAGGAACCAAAGTATAATCCGACTTTCATATGACTATCTAGGTAAAATCGAATGGATTAGCGTTGAGATTCTTTTCGAATAATGTTTGCTACTTCTTCTAAAGCCGTTTCGAGTACATCATTGACCACCACATAGTCGAATCGTTTGGCAAATGTGAGCTCTTCAGCTACTCGTTTCATCCGTCTATCAATTTCCTCAATACTTTCTGATTTTCTCCCAATGAGTCGTTGGCGGAGGGTCTCAACGCTGGGGGGCTTGATAAAAATGGCTACTGCATTTTCCTTATAATATTCTTTAATAGAGCAGCCTCCTTTTACATCCACATCGAAGATAGGGCATTTTCCTTGGTCTATAATCCGATTTACTTCTGAGAGAAGGGTTCCATAATATCTGCCAGGGTATACTTCTTCCCATTCAAGGAATACGCCTTCTTGCGTTTTCTGGAAGAAATCGGTTTGGGAAAAGAAGTGGTAATCGACTCCATCTTGTTCGTTTGGACGAGGGCTGCGGGTCGTGGCTGAAACAGAAAAGGCAAATATGTCAAACTGTTTCATCATTGCCCGTACGATAGTGGTTTTACCTGCGCCACTAGGGGCAGAAAAAATGAAGACTTTTCTCTGATTTTTTACCATGGCCAAAGGTACTTAATGCCCTTTTGTGATGCAATAGGAAGAAGATTGCGGGAGTGAATGGTCTATTTGTTGGAAGAAAACTAAGAGGGGGCGTACTCTACCCGATGGTTTTTCTCCCTTAAAAAAACGTTGGGTAGAGTACGCCTCTTTCATGATAACAGAGAATAAACAGTATCCCTGCCTGAAAAGTGAGCAAGTTTATCTATATGGATTGCCTTATGTAACAGTGTACAGCTAGATTCGTCGGTGCAGCACCTATCTGGCATTTTGCCGAGTTCAGCTTGCAGCGACAGAACGCCTTCAGTAGCGTTACCGAACCCATTCTGTCGGTGCAGAACCTATCTGGCATTTTGCCGAGTCCAGTTTGCAGCGACAGAACGCTTTCAGCAGCATTACTGAACCCATTCTGTCGGTGCAGAACCTATCTGGCATTTTGCCGAGCCCAGTTTGCAGCGACAGAACGCTTTCTGCAGCCTTACCGAACCCATTCTGTCGGTGCAGCACCTATCTGGCATTTTGCCGAGCCCAGTTTGCAGCGACAAAGTGGGTCTGGTAGCGTTACTGTCCTATCTAGGAAAAGGTTGATAGGTGTCATCAACCTTTTCCAATTGTACTTTTACAATATACAATGCCACTTATTCTTGATATGAACCTACCTCTTAGAAGCGTTGAACCACTGGGCAATTAAGGCATCTGCTGCTTGAGCTGGAGAACTTCTTTGTTTCCTAATGGCTTCCTCCCATTGGGATAATGACTGTTCAACTTGAGGGTGAGAGAAAAAAGCAGATAAGAGACGGTATTGAATACTTTCTTTTAGCCAATGTGTGGCTTGATTTTCGCGCCTACGTATCCAATTGCCATTAGCAAGCATCTGCTTTTGGTAGGTAAAGAGGGTATCTGTTACTTTTGCCAATCCCGTTTCTTCCAGTGCAGAAACCAATAACACTGGCGGTCGCCAACCAGACGTTTTTCGAGGGAATAATCGTAATGCTTGTGAATATGCAACTTTGGAGATGCGTGCTTTCTTCAAAAAAGCCCCATCTGATTTATTGATGATCAGGGCATCAGCCATTTCCATGACTCCTTTTTTGATTCCTTGAAGTTCATCGCCTGCATTAGGGAGCATGAGAAGGAGGAAGAAATCGACCATTGAATGTACTGTGACTTCAGATTGGCCTACTCCAACGGTTTCGACGATGAGAAAGTCGTAGCCTGCCGCTTCACATAGTATCATGCTCTCACGACTCTTCTGAGCAACTCCTCCTAAGGAGCCCCGAGTGGGAGAGGGGCGAATGAAGGCATGAGGATTGTGAGAGAGACGATTCATTCGGGTTTTGTCACCTAATATACTCCCTCTCGATAAGGTGCTGGAGGGATCAACGGCCAATACGGCTACTTTATGACCCATTTCGGTAAGTTGGGTACCAAAGGCATCAATGAAGGTACTTTTCCCTACGCCAGGTACACCTGTGATACCCAATCGGAAGCTTTTCCCACTGTGGGGCAAGCAAAGGCGAATCACTTCTTGGGCGAGGGTATAATCATCAGAGAGCGTGCTTTCAACCAAGGTAATGGCCTTGCTGAGAATTCGGCGGTTCCCTGATAGGATACCTGCTACATATTCTTCAGGAGATAAGCGTTTTTTTCTTCGTTTGGCCAAAATCAATCGAATATTTGGGTGAGCTTTGAAGCTTCCGAGGATATAAAAGTGCCGAAAATCCTATTCATTTACAAGCTGATAGGTGTCCTCAACATATCCATGCCTACCTTGCCAGATAAGTAGCATTTTCTCAGAAGAAGCTAATACTATCTTATGTCTATAACGAAAAGGTTCTTGTTTCTTTTTAGGTATCTGCTTGCCATCTCGGCTTTGATTGACAAAGGCGATAGAATCTTCTTTCGGATGTAAATACCAATTCCCTTTATAGGTCTGGTCATTTTTCTCTCGTTTAAAGATCCCATTGGCGTAAAAAGTCAGTTTATCCCGTTCTCCCTTAGGAAAATCATATACTTTCCCTCCATCATAGGGATCGTATCGACTGGTGAATTCCCATGTGAGTTGCTTGATTTTGTGTTCCCCCAATAGATACTGTGTGGCCTCGTCAAGAGATCGAGATGATTGTGGAATTGTACTGCAAGGTCCCAAGCTGAGTAAAATTACCAAGAAAATACTAAGGGTATATTTCATAGTATACGGTTAGGTATAATCGATTGTAATATCTTGAATATTACTGAGTTTATTTATTCGAATTGCAATAAATTCTAAGCCTACAGCAGGAAAAGCCTGCTTTTTCTTGGGGATTCTGCTGCCCAAATTGGGAGTTTGGGAGTTTCGGTATATCTTCGCATACAATCCAGAAGGGCATGAGAATCTTATATATACATGGGTTATTGAGTAAACCCAATCTTGGCCGAATGGCACATTTAGAGGAAAGAGGTCATACGGTCTTTGCCTTACATATTAACTATATGAGCCAGCCCGATTGCTACGCCATCCTTCGAGAGCATGCAGTAGAGAATGGGGTTAATTATATTATTGGGAGCTCTTTTGGAGGATACCTCGGCTTTTGGTTGGCAGAAGAGCTAGGAATTCCCTGCCTACTATTTAATCCCGCTATGCGGTTAGAGAAATATAAGGGGCTTATACCGCTAGAGATTGAACGAAAATGCCCCAAGCGTTTTGTAGTCATTGGAGCTCAAGATGATACGGTATTGCCTGAAATTGGATGGGACTTCTTTGGACGAACAGAAAACCAAGCGCCTTACCAGCGCGTTATTCAATGCCAATGGCTAGGCCATCGATTTGATATGGATACCTTTGAGGGGATGGTAAGATGGGTGGGATTGTAGGTGCATGGATATTTTTTTACATTCATTCTTTTGAGAAAAAGCATTTACTTTAGATCGTGAAAAAGCTGCTAATTATCCTCATACTTTTCCCTGTATTATCAGGGTATGCTCAAATCGGAGGCCAACATGCCTACGATTTCTTGAATCTTACTCCCCCTGCTCGAATCGCCGCTTTAGGAGGAGTGAACATCTCAACAATGGACAATGATGTTACACTCGCATGGCAAAACCCTGCCCTCCTCAATGATTCGATGCACCAACATTTAAGTTTATCAGCTGTAAACTACTTTGCTGATATCGTCTTTGGGTATGCAGCTTATAGCCATACCTTTGAGAATGTGGGGAGTTTCCATACGGGTATTCAATATGTAGGATATGGTGAGTTTAAAGAGGCCGATGAGTATGGGAACATCACAGGTACCTTTGGGGCGAATGACCTCGCTTGGACAATCGGTTTTGCCCGAAATATCGGTCGTTTCCGTTATGGAACCAACCTCAAACTCATTAACTCGAATATTGCAGGTTTCAACTCTTTTGCGATGGCAGTGGATCTTGGAGGAAGTTATCGAAGTGCCGATCAATTGTTCTCTGCAGGGGTCGTGATGAAAAACCTTGGACTTCAACTCTCAAAATATACTCCTACAGGGGAACGAGAACCCCTACCTTTTGAAATCCAAGCAGGAGTATCCTATAAGCTGAAGTATATGCCTATGCGTTTCTCCGCTACTGTCACGAATTTAGAACATCCAAAATTAGTATATGTAGACCCCAACCCTGAACCTGTGTTCGATCTTAGTGGTGAGTTGATCGAACCCAAAAAACAGATTGCTGATAAAATCTTTCGGCATTTTGTATTCGGAACAGAGTTTCTACTAGGGAAGAATATTCGCTTGCGAGCTGCATATAACCATATGCGTCGCCAAGAACTTCGTTCAGAAGGGCGTTCAGGTTTATCAGGAATTTCCTTTGGATTGGGAGTCCGAGTCTACCGATTCTATTTTGATTTCGGTTATGTGAATTATCATGCAATTGGAGGAGCCACACACTTTAGTTTGGCTTCTAATATTGGTAGTTGGAAAAAGAAAGAGTAGTTCTTTTTATCCATCTGCATCTACTACGGATTCTTTACTTAATGACAAGTAGGGAATCCGTATATCTTTTGTATCACAATTGGTTACGGATTGATCCATGTGAAAGACAACGGCCTTTTCGGTGAGGTTGAACGCTTGGGGGAGTTGTGACATCGTGAGGTTACATTCGGTATGGATTGTAGCCCATTGCTTCATGATTTCTGCCTGCATACCATCTGCTGAAATAGAATATTCCTGCAAGAAATCTCCCAATTGAATCACCTTGTTTTGTGTAAGGTGATAATTTAAGGTATTACGTGTATGTTGAATGGGTTGGCCATCCATATATTGGGTGTAGTCAAACAATAAACTGATTAGCTTTTCAGATTGTGCAACGATTTTCGACCGAACTTCCAACAAGAATTCACTTTTGGAAGATTCGCTAAGCACCTCGCAAGAATCTTCAAATTGTCGAATGATTTTATGGATGGGTTGTAATACCTTTTGATTAAAAGCGAATTGGGTTTCTGCATTGTTATAGCCTACAAGCTCGGGATATTGCGTCCGAATCTCATATCGAAATGTTTCTTCCCTCCTTTGTATCTCGCGCATATTCAGGGCTAGCCGCCTTTGCTCGGGTATCTCTTCTTTCTCTACAAATCGGAAAGGAAGCACTTTCCGATCTTTATTATCGCGCCAAGTGCCTGATAAAGCAGTACCAAAGAGCTGGCCATCAAAGAAACCCAGTGTATTCCCACTTTTGCTTAGTTTCTTTAAGGCTATTTGGTTTTGCTCGTTTATAGTGCCCATCAGGGGGAAAATCCCTTGAGACTTTTGGAAGCGTAATTCTCCTCTTAGTTCGGTTTCATTTCGTGTCAGTGTCATTAGTAAGGGTTCTTGCCCATCAATACTTCCTTCAAACTCTTTTTGGAAAGTATTTGCCCCTTCATCTTCCACTTCACAGCCTATGCATAAGAATATACTTGCATAGCATAGTATAGGTAGATACCAGTGTCGAAGGTTCATATCAGATATATTAAAAGAAGCTTATCATAAATATAAAAACAACTTCCCAGCTTTACAATGAGTCGTTTTTGCCTAAAAACATTTTTCGTATCTTGCCCATCAGATAGGTGGTAAACTGGAAAGCATTATATTTTGCTAACATTTGCGCGGTATTTATTTCTGGAATAAGGATTTTATAGAGTATATAATCTGTGAATGTAACTTTTAAAACGCTTGGTATTTGGGGCTTAGTCACTCTATTTATAGGGGTTGCTCTTTCGTTTGTATACCCCTTGCCTACAGCTTCACTCCCTGCGGGTTTTCATAGTCCTGTTCTGGCTTTCGAGTTTGCCCATTCGACCGAAGATGTGTATCAGATTTTTGGTCAAGAAGCAAATGCACAACAGGCGGGCATTCGATATAAAATGGATTTGGGCAATACCATAGACTTTCTGTTTATGGTTGTTTACAGTTCCTTCCTTATGTTCTTCTTCCGACTTGCAAGCCGTGACAGGAAAAGGCGCCTGTTCTATGTAGGCGTATTCTTTGCTTTTATTGCCTTAGTCAGCGACATATATGAAAATATTCAGTTATTCCAAATTAGCGCAAAGTTAAACAAAGTGCCTTTTGAAAATGAACTGCTGTTGTTGCACTATTCTACATGGACTAAATGGGGGAGTTTGGCCATTAGCTTCCTAATTGCCCGTTTTTACTTAGTGAAAGAAGATAATCTATATGCGCGTTGTTTGGCAGTATCTGCCTCTATACCTTGGATGTTAGTAGTCTTAGCTTATATCCACCCTCATATCTGGGCGGAATTAATGGCTTTATCTATTATGTTTATGTTTGTTGGACTTACAGTCTTTTGTTTTCGCAAACGCCCTTCCCCAAAAACTCCCCAACAAATGCAGCCTAAACAGGAAAAACTTAGTCTTCCAGATGTCTTAGTACATAGATAATGGCGGTGCAAAAAGGGATGAACTTTTCTTTATACTTCTCTTCCAATATTTCTATTTCTTCCTCAATATTTGATTCTTCATGTAGTTCCTCTAACCAGGTTTCAATTGCGGCACGTCTCTGCTGAACCAATCGAGGACTGTTAAGGTTCAGTAGGCGTATTGTTGCCTTCGCTTCAGGGTTCTGGTCTTGTGCAACGATTCTCCCTGTAAAAGTATACCCAAAGAATTCCTGGCAGTTCTTATCCAATGGAGATATAGGAGGGGGGAGAAAGTTAGACTTGATTGCATCACAATGCAATACACGCGGGGGCGGGTCTTTGCGCCCTCCATGACAAGCTGCCATCAAATTTTGATAATCAAACACCTTATGGGCATAGCCTTTCCGCGGATCTTTGGGATAGAAATGCTCTATAGTAATGGTATGATTATCGGGGATTTCTCGCATACAGTAACAGCAAATATATCCTTGCTCCTTCACAATGGAGGTTCGAAGCCTAGATTTAGTCGGGTTCTTTAACCGTTTCCATTTGCGGGTACTGCGTCTTTTCTTCCAAGCAATGAAGAAGTCGGGTTCAGGCGATTTAATGATATGCTTCATTACTTTCTTCTTCTCATACGCCGAATTAGGATATCGGCTTTTACAAAAATGGGATCGTCTCGCCCAATAGTTTGCTCTAGGTGCTTCTGGAGCTCCTCCGCTTCATCTAATTTATTCGCACGAATCAATTCCATGAATCGTTCTATTTCTTGTTGTATATTATCAGGCCTTTGTGATACCCCCATTAGAACCTCCAATAGCCAATTGCTATCACGTCCATAAGAATCTACATGGGGGTAAACCTTATTGTCTTCAATGGCGAAAACACTTTCTCGCATCACTTTGCTCAATACTTGCGGAGAATGGGTACTTACAACGAATTGACAATTGGGGAAACTATCTTCTAAGCCTTCAATAACCTTACGTTGCCAACCTGGATGCAGGTGAAGTTCAATTTCATCAATGAGTATAATCCCTTCACCCTCAAGAGGATCCTTGGCATTTGGATTGGCAATAGATAAACGACGGGCAATATCTCCTACCAAAGAGAGCATTAAGCGCTCACCGTGAGATAGTTGGTGGATAGAAAGGGTAACTCCCTTCTTTTCTACCAGCAATTCTGCTCTAGGGTGGCGTTGTACACGAAGGTTTCGAAATTCAGGTATGAAGGTGCTAATCGCCTCCCGAACAGCACTCAGTTGCTTGCTTCTATACTTAGGATTCTCCCGCAAACGGGTCTCATTCTCAAAGTCTTCTTCATTGCGGAACCACTCAAAAAAATCGTTGAAGTTTACGCTTCCTCCAAACGCTTTATGGTAGGCGTGTAAGGGGGAATCGAGTATTTCACGCTTAGATTTAAAGGAAGGGGCTGGGACAACGCGATGGGTGGGGTAGTAGAGTATGAGGGGCAAACCTGTCTTGCGGCCTTCGTCCTTTTCCATATCAAGCAACTCTGAAACAATATCAATACCTGAATGGGTATGGGAACGTTTAATACTCAGCCTTTCTCGTTCAATTCCAAATCCAAGGACTACCTTTTGCCCTTTACAAGATAGATAAAGGGTATTCTCTGTTTTATCCGTTCCGTTATGAATATCATACCCTTCAAAACCTAGGTAGGGGCCTCGCTTCTTTGCCAGTTTCACGTAAAAGATATATAAAGCCTTGCAGATGCAATCCAAAATGGCAGTTTTTCCTGCCCCGTTCACCCCAATAAATGCAGTTGTGGGTCTTTTGGAAAATGTAATGTCAGCTTCTTTAAATCCTCTAAAGTTCTCAATGACCAATTTTTCTATGTACATGCGGACGTTTTTGCGGGGAAAGTTAATCTAAGGAAAGATAGAAACTAGTTGGGATTTAGCCAATAAAAAAACGCCTCAACCCATAAAGGAAAAAGAATCTCTTTCTTCTATAGGGTGAGACGCATAATATACGGAGATAGTTATCTAATTATCTACTAAACTTTTGATGTAATGCCTCTATATCTGCAAAGGGATTTCCGAGTAGCCTTGTGATAATTTCTTGAGGAATGAAAGCTGGCTCTCCCTCTAATGCAGGTAGTAAGGTACCTTCTTCTAGTTCAAAGATCTCAATATCCGCTCGGTCAATCAAGAATCGTTCATCTAATAAGTAAGCATCTGCTAGATATGTCGGCTCTTTTTCTTGTTCTATAATACCTTTAGCATACAACATTGTATTGAGAGTGGCAAGCACATGAGCGCTCTGGGTGCTCAATAAAAGGGTATGCTTCCCATGCTTCAGCCAAAACATGAGGAATTGAGTAAAACGTTTCTGTTCCTCAGGATTCAAATGTCCTTCGGGCTCTTCCAGAAGAAGAACCCATGACTGGTCTTCTAGAATGGAAGTAAAACATAGGGATAGTATATAGAAGATGCTTTGTAGAGAGGAATCCATTCGATCAAATGTGACTCCGCGGCCATCATCCGTAAATAGATGACCTGGATAACGGGATTGATCGAAGTATCCTTTGAGGAGTTCCGACTCTAGGAACCCATTGATGAATTCAGCTTGTGCTAAACAGTACCGTTGTCGTTGGTTGTGTTTCGTAGGAAAGCTTGGATTCGGATCGACGAATTTCTTATATCGTTTGATACTTTCGCGGAAATTACTTGAAAGTGTAAGGGAAGGCCTCCGAATGAATCGAAAGAAGTGTGCCATTAGCCCCTCTACTCGAAATTCCTTCTTACCTCTCAGGCCTCGAATCTCAGAACTCATAGGCAGGGCTACTTCCTTTAATGCAGGAATGGCTAGGAAGCTGCGTTTATCTCCAAAGAATTCATCAATTCGCTGGGTTAAGTTTTTGTAGGCATGATACCGTTTGGTAGAGAATACCTTAGCATCCTTATAATTCCACTTTTCATCTTGTCCAAACACAAACGCAACCCGATAAGCTTCTATATCATCAAGCAATTCGAGGAAAGTCTGATGCTTTGCATTCTGCATGGGAGCGTCATCGGAGAAAGACGCTGTATCAGAGAAATGGAGCTTTATGACGTTATCATCCTGAAATTGAATTCGTGCGAAGCAATCTTCTGTGAACTTGAAGATTATATCAAAGTCTTGGTAGAGTTTAGGGCTTCCATACATGAGATCATTTAAGAAACTCGATGTCATTCTATTGATAAAGTAATCAATAAAGAAGATATTAATGGCTCTATCTTGTTCCAAGATGTCATAGACAACCTCTCGGCAAGATCGGAAGAAAAGAATCATTTTGTGGATTGCGGTTTTGTTCGCACGATCCATTCCCCCTAATACGACCAGTTTTTTTAGCTCAAGGCTGAGCTCTTCGATGTCGTTGAATTTCTTAATAATGAGCTTTTGCATAGAAGAATGCGATTCGGAATAGGTGCTTAATCTAGGAAGTTAATTTCTTGGAGTTCCTGATAAGGCTCGAACCATTGGCGTTCGTGGTTATACAACTGGACTCTTTTGTGTACAGCAACCACCTTTTTCCCAATGAAAGCTTTCGATTTTTTGATGAATTCCTCGGTTCCTTCGGCAAAGTGGAGTAAGGTGAGTTCTACTGTAGAGCCATCTTCCGTCTCCACAGCAAGATAAGGATAGTTCACATCTTTTGTAACAAAAGCAGTAAGTGTTCCTTCTATTTCTTCGTATTCGCTTCCCTCTTCTGCTTTTGAAGAACTGCCCTCTTCTCGTTGTTTCTCCTTTAAAAGTGCTATATAAGGCAGGAAATGAGGGCATTCTTCAACCATCTTTAGCCCTATTCTTTCGCCTAATTGTTGTGCTTCAGGACCATCTTGGGCGAAGCTGGTCACTTCCATGTCATTTTCTTTCGCCAAATCAGAGAAGTTTTCCAGAATTGCATCTGTAAAGCATTTATTTCCTGCTTGATCAAATGCTTGTGAATTTAGGCTTTTATCTACAGAGTTGATACAATCACAAGCCGTTGCTATGGTGCGCTTCATGGCTTTTTGCGCATTTAAGTTTGTATATGCAAGTAGTACAATGATGAACAATGCGGGGATTTTGAAAATACTTTTAGACATTTTTCTATTATTTGGTTTTGTATTTACTATAATTTCAGTGCTAGGATTCGTTACACATTTTAGTTTAATAATTGCCACATTAAGGTTTTAAGTATATGGGCTGAGCCCATTTGGGTAGGAATAATTCCTTTTAGCATCAAATCAGCATCAAGAATGTGGCCAAGATTGCGATAAACAATTTGGCGAGAAAAATTTGTTCGAGCTGTTGCATAGTCCTGCGCAGCATACCAATTCATCTTTAAGGCTGATTTGATATCATTAGGATCGGATATGCGCAGAGAGAAAATCATCGCGAGGTTATGGAAAAAGCGAAATAGACTATTGATAGTTAGGATGGGAGGGGTTAGCTTTTCATTTTGGGTGAGGCGATCCATGATGAGATGGCATTGGTATACCTCTTTTTTGCTCAAAGCTTTAATGAGTTCAAAGACATTAAACTTCTTATCAAGATTGATCATCTCATAGAGCGTATCGGCTTTGAGTTGTTTTTGCTGAGTAGCCTTAAGGTATATAAATATCTTTTGCAACTCGTTGGAGATGAGCCCAATGTCTGTTCCTAAATTGCTTACGAGAATCCCTGGAATATTATTAGCAATTGTGTAACCTTCCTCTCTAATGAAGGCTTCTGTCCATCTAATTACATCCTTTTCATACATCCTTTTGGAGAAAAAATCTACCCCATGCTTCTTGGCGCCTTTAATTCCTCCTTTAGGTAGTTTTGCATTCTTTCCTTTGAAAGTCATGACGAATACCGTTGTAGGAACAGGTCTGTTGACATATTTAACAATGAGCTCAAGGGATTTCTTATGCATCTTTTGTGCCTCTTTCAAGAACACAATACGATGCTTTGCCATTACTGGAAAGCTTTTACAAGCATTAATTACCTTACCTGCTTTTGCGTCGGCTCCATAGAAAACAGATCGATTGAAAGCGGCTTGTCCCTTACTTACGACTTTTTCGTCCAATAGATTTACAATCTGGTCAATAAACCACGGCTCTTCACCGTATAAATGATACACTGGAGCAAATTTGTTTTTTTCTATTTCTTGTGTGATTTGCTTAAAGGTCATAAAACTTTATGGACTCTCTATTATTGGATTGTTGGTATGGTTGGAAGTGAGTTCAGGTTTTTTGAGTCGAATAATATTTTCAAGGAAAATGGTTTTGCGTATTTCATCTATGTAACGAATATCGCACGCTAGTAGATCTTTCCTATTTGGATAAGTTGATGGGGGAATTCTCCATTTATTTCGACTATAATTCTTATGGTCACGAAACTTTTAATCACTTCAGTTATAACGTAAAGGTATGAGTATTGTTGATGGCTTACAATTCGGAACGAAAAAATTGTATTTGGATGATAGTTTGGGAAAACGCCTAAGGCTAAGATGGATGATTAGTTTAATGTTATGTGTGCTAAGTATGCCCATGATATCTTATGCGGGGGTGAATCCTAAACCTTATAAGAAAGGCAAAGAAACAAAGAAAGGAGAAGCTTCTATAGAAAAGCAGCCTTCAACTAATCGCCCCATGAAAATGGGGAAATTTGTAAACCGTTTTATACAGAAACGAATTTACAAAATGAATCAACCTAAAGAGAAGGTTGGGAAAACTCGACAACAAAGTAAGGCAGGAGGGATCTTTATGATGCTATTGGGAATTGCCTGTATTGTATTTGGCTTTTTTCTGTTGACAGTTCCTGGTGTAGGAGACTTTATTGGTTCATTAATTATCTCACTAGGAGTAGTCTTTGGCCTATTGGGTATATGGATTTTCTTATAAAATGGAATTGCCCTATGCTATCTAGAGGTAGCATAGGGCAATCTTCTATCAAAAAGAAATGAAAAGGAGGACTTGCTAGTCTTTATTCTTTTTTCCTAATCTCACCAAGCCTGTGAGCTTCAAGAAGAACTTTGCTTTGTTTACTTGTCGGCCTAGCTTTCTTTTAAACTTTGGTACAAGTTTAATCATTTTGTAGGTGTAGCCTTTGGTTGCAACGGTAGCTCCGAACTTAAGCTTCTTACCACGCTTCATTCCTTGTTGCCACTCATTGAGATCTTTGTACAATTTATCAAGCGATCGCTTATTTTGCTTCGTAAATGAATTTACATACTTGATCGGCTTCTTTGTTCCATTTAGTTTGATGGTATTCTCCATTACCTCAACTAATACTTCGGCTAGACCATGAAATTTTTCCTCATTTGAGATATCCGTATTGGCCAAGCGGTTTAGCTCGATCTGTTGCTTGTCGAGCATTTTGTTCATACGGGCACTCTGACAACTAAAAAGTGTGCTACTAATGAATGCTAAAAAAAGGACAAACTGAATGTGGGGGGGGAATAATTTTGCTTTGTACATAGGGACTAGTGGTTATTAAGTGTTAAACATAGGCATAATCTGGCATATTCATCGTCTATACCTAGTAGGATTGTTCTCAATATGAGAAGAATCTCTATGGTATATACCAGATATAGTGAAAATGGGAGTAAAGGTTTTTTGGAGATTGTGGAAGTTATGATGTGGGGATGAGGAGGGTTTAGGTTTTAGTAGTTTCGCGTTGTAGATGATAAAACAAAAGTCGCGCCTATCTTTTCAATTTCATCAAATAATCCTACATTTGCACTCGTGTTATCACTCTAAGTCAAGCAATTACCACTATTATAATAATATAAAACTTTGGACCTTTTTAATAAGATAGATCGAAACATGCAGGCGGATTTAGGACAATTCGCAGCAAAAGTGCATGGTTACTTCACATTTCCTACTCTCGAAGGTGAGATTGGGCCTCGAATGAAGTTCCGAGGGAAGGAAATGATTGTTTGGTCAATCAATAGTTATTTAGGGTTGGCCAATCACCCAGAAATTCGTAAAGTAGATGCAGAAGCGGCTGCTCAGTGGGGACTTGCAACACCTATGGGATCTCGAATGCTTACAGGAAATAGCCCATACCATGAGAAGTTCGAGAAAGAAGTTGCCGAATTCATGCAAAAAGAAGATGCTTTCCTATTGAATTTTGGATACCAAGGATGCTCCTCCATTATTCATGCATTGACAGACCGAAAAGATGTAATTGTATATGACCAACTGTGTCATGCTTGTATCATCGATGGTATGAGCATGTCTATGGCAAAGCGATTTATGTTTGCTCACAATAATATGGAGCAATTACGTGATCGATTGAAGAAAGCAACCCGCATTGTGGAGAAAACGGGAGGAGGAATTTTGGTGATTACGGAGGGAGCTTTTGGAATGCGTGGGGATTTGGGTAAGCTAGATGAAATCTGCAAATTGAAGAGTGAGTTCAACTTCCGTGTAATGGTAGATGACGCACACGGATTTGGGGTAATGGGTAAGACGGGAATTGGTGCAGGAGAACACCTAGGAGTACAAGACCAAATCGATGTGTTGTTCTGTACATTTGCAAAGTCTATGGCGGGCTTTGGGGCATTTGTATGTGGAGATAAGAAAGTCATTCAATATCTCCGTTACAATATGAGAAGCCAGATCTATGCAAAATCACTTTGTATGCCGATGGTAGTAGGAGCATTGAAGCGTTTGGAAATGCTTCGATCTATGCCTGAACTCCGTGAGAAGCTATGGCACATTGTAAATACGCTCCAAGATGGGTTGCGTGAAAGAGGATTCAATATTGGAGAGCCAGAAGCACCTGTGACGCCTGTTTATTTACAAGGAACTCCATATGAAGCGGCAAATATGGCCTATGATCTTCGTGAGAATTATGGAATCTTTGTTTCTATTGTTACTTATCCTGTAGTAGAAAGAGGAGTAATCATCTTCCGATTGATCCCAACTGCTGCACATACTGAAGAGGACGTGCGTATTACGCTTGATGCCTTTGAAGCAATTCGTGCAAATATGAAAGCTGGAAAATATAGTGGTGCCTTAAAGCATTCACTTGTATAAGTAAGAGGAATATCTCTTCGTTGGAAATAGGTTTCAGCCCAATGATCCACTTGGATTATTGGGCTGAACGCTTTTTTTACGCAATAAATCAGGTTTGGCACTCAGTTTGACATACCCTCAGTAAGTTTCAGTTAATTTGCTAAACCTATGAGTCGTATGGAAAAGTACAATCAATTAAAAGAGTTGGTAATGTCTTTGGAAGGCGATATGACCAAGTTCTTTGTGAAAAACAACAAGGCTGCAGGAACCCGAGTGAGAAAAAACCTTCAGCTTTTGAAAAGTATTGCTCAAGACATTCGAAGAGAAGTTCAAGACATTAAGCACAGCAGAGAAAGTGCTTAAGGATTATCAACACCTTAGAAACACAAGCGATTAAGATCGCAAGCCCTTTTATCGCTCATTCATGACATATTCACGCTATAAGAAGAGTTGGATCGTATAGATGCCAACTCTTTTTTTATTTCCTCCATTAAGGAATTGCTACCAGGGAATACAGGTAGGCGAGTGGTTCTTTCACATAAGGCTAAGGCTTCCATCATGGTTTTAATTCCACTTGGATTTCCTTCTTTGAAGTTAAGTTTCATACAACCCCAAATTTGGTAGTGCAGCATGCGCGCTTCTTCTATTCTCCCTTTGAGTGCTAGCCTGACCATCTCACTAAAGTAGAAGGGAAGGGCATTCGCTGTAACAGAGATTACGCCTTCATATCCTACGGCAATCATAGAAAGCGTTAGGGCATCCTCTCCAGAAAGTACCTGGAAGTCCTTAGGCTTCTTTGCAATGATGTCCATTCCCTGTTCAATATTGCCTGATGCTTCTTTGATAGCAACTATATTTGGGAAGTCTTGTGCGAGTTGGACGGCAGTATCGGGGAGGATATTTGAGGAGGTTCGACCAGGAACATTGTATAGGATGATGGGGGTGTCGGTTGATTGGGCTATGGCCTGAAAGTGATGATAAAGACCCTTTTGAGAGGGCTTATTATAATAAGGACAAACCGACAACAAGCCTTTTGGCTTATACATCTTCGATATATAGGATGCTCTTTTCGCTACCTTACGGGTGTCATTTCCTCCGACTCCAATGACCATAGGAATACGGCCTCCAATTGTCTCTGAAATGAGGTCAATACATACTTCTTGTTCCTTCTCCGAGAGAGTTGCAGATTCTCCCGTAGTACCCATAGCAACGATGTATTCGACTCTACCCTTAATGAGGTGATTGACAATGCGTTTTAAGGCGGCCTTGTCTACATTGTGGTTTTGATCAAAAGGGGTAATAATGGCGACCCCTGTACCTGTAAACATCATTTTTCTAGCATTTGCAAAAAGTAACTATATTCTCTGAGCGTTTTCTTCAGCCCATTGTTTTCGGGCATCTCAATCATAAGCTCATAGCAATCCTCATAGCCTACCTCCCGCTTTCCTGTTCTTGTACGGGCATTGGCCATGCTACATACAAACTTTGAGGTTACTTTCTCCGAGAAGTCTAGGTTGATGAGAATATCAATCTGGTGGCGTTGGAGTTGATTCTCAATGGCAGCCTTTGGGTGTTCAAGGATATTAAGCTTTGAGGGATTGATGAAAATTGCGTTTACGGAGTTCCTAAATTGGGGTTCTGATTTCTTTTCGAAATTCAGCTCGACCAGTACAATGTTCTTTTGTTGCTTTTTAAGATCTCCAATATAGCTCCGCAAGAGCTTGATATCATCCATTTTATATTGGTTCATATTGACCACAAAGCCAACGCTTTTGGCGCGGTCAATATCCACAAAGTCACGGATGTGTCTTTTACTGCGGTTGAGCTTTTTGAGCTTTCTTTTATTATATCGATCAATAAGGTTTGATAGCCAACTCATGAAATCATCTTCAGAAATTCTTCCTCCGAAATAATAGTAACGCCTACCTTCTCGGCCTTTTTTACTTTTGAGGCACCTGCATCATCCCCTGCAAGAAGAAAGCTCGTCTTCTTAGAGACAGAACTTTTAATAGAACCGCCCATAGACTCGACCAATGCTTTCATTTCTTCTCTTCCACGAGAGCGAAACTTTCCCGAAATTACAAAACTTTTCCCAGTTAGTTTATCAGAGTTCGCGCTTTTTTCTATGTTGGCCTTGAATTGGAGGCCTTTAGCCTGCAAACGTTGGATCAATATTCGATTTTTCTCGCTAGAGAAAAAGGCTACAACACTTTCAGCTATCCGCGGGCCAATGTCATGCACATTGCCTAATGTTTCCTCATCGGCTTTCATAAGGGCATCTATTGATCCAAAATGACGCGCCAACTTCTTAGCGACAGTCGCTCCTACATACCGAATGCCTAGGGCAAATAGTACCTTTTCGAATGCAACTTGCTTACTTTCTTCAATGCCTGTTAGGAGGTTCTGCGCCGAGGTTTCCCCAAATCTTTCTAGGCTAACCAAAGCCTCATAGGTCAGGTCATAGAGGTCTGCTATATTCTTGACAAGGCCTGCATCGACCAATTGATTGGCGATTTCGGTTCCAAGCCCATTGATATCCATCGTCTTGCGCCCTGCGAAATGTTCGATTCTCCCTTTGAGCTGTGGGGGACAGCCATGGCTATTCGGGCAAAAATGATTGGCCTCTCCTTCTTCCTTGGTCAATTCCGTTTCACAGGCGGGGCAATGCGTCAGGAAATGGACAGCTTTGGCATCCTCGGCTCGTCTATCGCTCAATACAGATACGATTTTGGGAATAATCTCGCCTCCCTTCTCGACCATGACGAAATCATGGAGGTGTAGCCCAAGGCGTTCGATTTCGTCGGCATTGTGGATAGAAGCTCGTTTTACGGTTGTTCCTGCTAGCAATACAGGCTTGAGGTTGGCGACAGGAGTAATCTTACCTGTCCGACCTATTTGGAAATCAACGGATTCGAGCTGGGTAATCGCCCCTTGGGCTTTGTACTTATAGGCAATGGCCCAACGAGGAGCTTTAGAGGTACTCCCCATCTGCTTGCGTAAATCCAATTGATTGACCTTGATGACAATGCCATCAATTTCATAATCCAGTTCAGGACGAAGGCCTTCCCATTTTTCAATATATTGGAGAAGCTCCTCTAGGTTTTGGGCAACGGCATGGGTATTTCCTGTTTGGAAGCCCCATTGCTCCAGTTGCTCTATGTTTTTATGGTCTTGGTTATGTCGACCTTCCTCCGAGGTATAGTCGTAGCCGTAAAATACCAATGGACGATTGGCGACAAAGCTCGAATCTTGCTTCTTTAGGGTTCCAGCAGTGGTATTGCGAGGATTCTTATAGGTGGGTTGCCCTTCAGCTATCCGCTGCTCATTTAATTGGATGAAGGCTCCCTTATGAATCAATACCTCTCCTCGAACTTCTAGTTCTTTAGGATGATTATCTCCTAGGAGCTTTAGAGGGATGGTGCGGATGGTGCGGGCATTGGCCGTAATTTCATCTCCTTTTACCCCATCTCCACGAGTGACAGCCCGAATAAGAACGCCCTCTTCGTAATGAAGACTGAGGGACACCCCATCAAATTTATGTTCAAGTATATAGGTGTAAGGACTATCTTCAGCGAGCTTCTGGATTTGTTCGTCGAATTCCGTAAGATCTTCCTTCGAATAGCTATTTCCAAGGCTAAGCATGGGACGAATATGGAAGAAATTGGGGAATTCCTTGGTGACCTTACCACCTACACGTAGGGTAGGGGAGTCGGCTGAATAAAATTCGGGATGTTTGGCCTCTAACTCTTCTAGGGTCTTGAGCAATTTATCGAACTCAAAATCGCTGATTGTAGGTTGTGCCAATACATAATAGTTGTGGTTGTGTTGGCGTATCTCCTCTCTGAGGGATTCAATTCTGTCTTGGATGTTCATGTGTACTTATAAATCTCGTCTAATCAAATCTGAAACGAATACGAATCGTTCCAATGCTTCACTGGTTGGGCGCAGAATTTCTTTATTGCTGCCCTCCCATTCTTTATGTCCTTTATGTAGGAACATGATATGGTCTCCGATATTCATGACACTATTCATATCATGAGATACCACGACCGTTGTCATATTATATTCGTAGGTAATTTCTTGAATGAGTTTGTCAATGACTGAGGCTGTGAGAGGATCAAGGCCTGAGTTGGGCTCATCGACGAATAGATATTTGGGATTGAGGGCAATAGCTCGGGCAATGCCTACCCGTTTCATCATTCCTCCAGAGATTTCAGAGGGATAGAGATGACCTGCCCCTACGAGGTTTACTCGTTCAAGGCAGAAGTTTACCCGTTGGGTAATCTCAGCGGGTGTCCAATCTGTAAACATACGAATAGGGAAGGCAATATTCTCGTTCACATTCAAGGAGTCGAACAAGGCTGAATTTTGAAAGAGCATCCCGATATTCTGACGAATCCTCTTCACTTCCCAATAATCGGCCTCATGAAAGTTTTTTCCATCGAATAGCACTTCTCCTTCATCAGGCTTCAACAATCCCACAATGCTTTTCATCATCACACTCTTGCCACTTCCACTTGCCCCAATGATCATATTAATCTTTCCATGCTCAAACTGAAAATCAATTCCTTTGAGGACATGTTTGTCTCCAAACGACTTGTGTATGTTTCTTACAATGATTGACATAAGGACGGATGTAGCTTAGTGAGTGATAGAGTGTGTTAAAGGAGAATTTGTGCAATGAAGTAATCAGCCAATACCATGGCAAGACAGCTATATACTACGGCCAGAGTGCTGGACTGTCCTACCTCCAATGCTCCTCCTCGGGTGTAGTATCCTTGGTAGGCAGAAATGGTCGTAATGAGGAATCCGAAAGTAAGGGCTTTGATATACATGACTGTCACCTGGAGCGGATCATAATAGGTTTGGATACCGAGGGTATATTCGGTGGCTGTTACCTCGCCTGTGAGGTCTCCTGCAAGCATTCCTCCTAATATACATAGGAAAGCGGCCACAGTTACCAAGATGGGGAGAGAGACAAGCCCGCCAATGATTTTGGGCAAGATGAGGTAGGTACTTGAGTTAATCCCCATCACCTCAATGGCATCAATCTGCTCTGTTACCCGCATGGTTCCAATTTGGGAAGCAATACGAGAGCCGATTTGTCCTGCTAGGATGAAGGTCACTACGGTAGGCGCCAATTCGAGTAGGGTCGAAGCTGCAACAACGGAACCAATTACAGAAGGAGGAATCAAGCCAGTGGTAAGCTGATAGGCTGTTTGAAGGGTAGTCACCCCTCCTACGAAGGTAGAGATTACTACTACAATAAACATACTACCGCCTGTCATGGCCGTAATCTCTTGCATAATCAATTCATAATATATACGCAGTTTCTCTGGCTTTCGAAAGAGAGAGCCCAGTAGCATGGTATATCGGCCGAGATGGAGTAAAAAGCTTCTCACAATATGATAGGGTTATTCGGATAAAGCTAAGTCTTACGAAAGAGAAAGTTGTAAATAACTTAAGACTTTTGCAAATGGCATTGGTTAAGCGTTTCAAAGATATGAAAATAAGTAGGGAGATAAATAAGTTTTCTCACCTCAATTGCTGCTTCCTTTCACCATCATTAAAAAAATCGAATTGTGAGAGAGAGGGTTGCTTTATGATTCTGTATAGAATGAAGATGGGTAGGGTTCTGGTGCTATAGCCTTATTTTTGCTATTTGTTAAAAGGTAATTTCTTCAACTACCTCGGCCTTTACCCCCACAAACACAATCACATATGCATGCAAACGCTCCTCTTTCTTAAACCGCTCATGAGAAGCATAGGCTTTCACTTGTTCAACTGCTTTTTCTCTTACCTCTGCTAATTGATTCGCTTGCAATTTAGGGAGATATTTAAGCTCTAGGATAAATTGGTTGATGTCCATAGAACTGTCTCTTTTTTGGAGGAATACATCAATGTAACGTCGGCCGACCTCGTACTCGGTGATGACGCTGTAGATATTGGTTGGGAATAATAGCGCAAACAAAATCGATTGGAGATGCTTCTCTCCAAAATTAAGCGAATCTCGGTTGGAGAGGTTTTGCATAATATTCTCGGCTAAGGCAATGAAGCGAGTAAAATCATTGTTCAAAGCCATATAAGCAATCGCTTCACCCGTTTTA
>Ga0163111_10000187_pt1 | contig 36134 bp, 35 predicted proteins | sample CRUFie1St18metaG_FD_109645 | JGI IMG/M metagenome (GOLD analysis project Ga0163111, IMG submission 109645) | Marine microbial communities from the Costa Rica Dome - CRUD Field 142mm St18 metaG | ecosystem: Environmental > Aquatic > Marine > Oceanic > Photic zone | place: Costa Rica: the Eastern...
AGACATACTATCCCAAAACTCGGATACCATATCAAATCGTTTCAGACATACTATCCCAAAACTGGGATACTAGGTCAAATCGTTTCAGACATACTACTACAAATCTGGAGGACTAGGTCAAATCGCTTCAGACATACTTATACAAAACTGGAGGACTAGGTCAAATCGCTTCAGACCCACTACTACAAATCTGGAGTACCATATCAAATCCGTTCAGACATACTACTACAAAACTGGAGGACTAGGTCAAATCGCTTCAGACCCACTACTACAAAACTGGAGGACTAGGTCAAATCGCTTCAGACATACTACTACAAAACTGGAGGACTAGGTCAAATCCGTTCAGACATACTACTACAAAACTGGAGTACCATATCAAATCCGTTCAGACATACTTATACAAATCTGGAGGACTAGGTCAAATCGTTTCAGACCCACTACTACAAATCTGGAGGACTAGGTCAAATCCTTAAAAATCTCTATTTCCCTACTGACCTTTAGTACGACGACTACATAATACTATACAAGTATTATAAATCATGATAAATTTTACTCGACTCAGTTTAACCTATGTCCTAATCGCAGCATTTACCTTAGCAAATGCCCAAATCGTCAAAACCAATGGAGGATCTGTAGGAACGGCTATTCAAGGCGCCTTAGAAGTTTCCTCTGGTACAAGCCTAGGTACAACCCCTGCCTTTGTCATAGACGCAGTTGATAACAATGCCGTAAATGGATACGGCTTTTTCGTAGGAGGAAATGCAACCCCCTCTATTGGAAACACCGCTAGGCATACACAAATTTCTACAGGAAACTCTGATAGCCGCCTAACCCTAAAATGTGGAGAGGAGACCGATTTTGCCCCTCGTTTACAAATGATTTCAGGAAATGATATTGGATTGAGCACCCAAGGGGCGGCCATATTCGACTATGGCTCTCGCCTATTCGAAACGAGCAATACAGCCTTCTTCTCTACTCGATTTATGCCGATGACAGGCGCGCCAGTAGAGATGATTACAGCAAAAGCAGATAGTTCTGTTCTGCTTGTTCCAACGGCAGGAGTAGTAGGGATTGGAACCACAAAACCTAGTGCGTTATTGCATGTAGCAGGAGCCATTCGATCAGATGATTTGTATGGAGGCGGAATCGTATACGCTACTAGAGAAGGAGATCTTACCATCGTACCCGAAACGAATATTGACCAAGACTATATCCTTATGTATGATGGTGCCAATTGGGGAGTACAAGAAGCCATTTGGAAAGAAGGTACAACGGGCAATTATACAAGCGATCGATATATCGGAATTGGCACATATGCTCCTAATCACCCCTTAACGGTTCGCGATACAAATGCAGGAACTGTCGTATACATAGATGCCGTAAATCCAACCTATTCTTATCCTGCAGGAAGGGCACTTTCCCTAGAAGCAGGTTCTAGAGGCATACATATGACTACCATAAATCCGCGGGAGCTAGATGGAGCAGTTTATGGCATATACCTAAGTAATTTCATCCCAAATCAAACACTACTTACAGGAACCCACTACGGTATATACGGATATGCTTCAGGACGAAGAACCTCCTCTTTCTCAAACTATTCGATATGCGGCGTAGAAGGGGTTACTAATGGGTATGGAATCAATTATGCGGGTTATTTTTCGGGGGATGTAACTGTCACGGGAACGTTCAGTAATCCCTCTGATCGAAAACTCAAGCAAAATATCAACGATATAGAAGAAGCTTTGGACATCATTCAGGCACTTCGTCCACGCACCTATACCCATAAGACAGAAGAATTTCCCCATATGATGCTAGACGATGGCCAGCAGTATGGCTTTGTTGCCCAAGAATTGCAAACCGTATTGCCTGAACTCGTCAATCGAGGCAATCATCCAGAAAATAAGCCAGAGGAAGGAGAAGTAACGGACAAGCCCCTTGGTGAACAGCTTAGCTATCAGTCTGTTGAGTACCTAGGCCTTATCCCTATCCTCACCCAAGGAATCAAAGAACAACAAAGTATCATTGAGGATCAGCAAAAAAATCTTGAGACACAAAATCAGCAAATTCAAGCACAAGAAGCCCGTATTACTCGGCTAGAGAATCTGCTACAAAACCTTGGCCTTGACGACGAAACGTCATCGACTTCCACAGCCTCTTCTAAACAAACAGCTCAACTCTTCCAAAACCAACCCAACCCCTTTACCTCTATGACAAGCATTCCTTATTTCCTTCCTTTGGAAACAGAGAGCGCATACATTCGCATCATCGAAATCCAATCGGGAAAAACCGTCCAAACAATAGAGATTCAAGAAAAAGGACATGGTAACGTGCAGATTGATGCTCATACCCTAACCGCAGGTGCTTATTCATATACCCTCATGGTAGATGGAAAGCAAGTTGCGAGCAAAACCATGATATTGACCCATTAGACTATAGTATACTCCTTTACACAAGGCCAAAGCCCCTTCTTAGCAAATGCTTCGAAGGGGTTAGGCTTTTTTGTTATTCCTTACTCTATCCAATGGTTTTGTATACCTGAAAAGGACAAGTAAAACATAGAGTTTTTACAACAGTCTAAAAACCGTTGGTAGAATACCAAAATATATATACCTTGTTCCATTCAAATTAGCGAAACAAATGACAAATAGACTTCTTTATTTACTCTTAAGCCTTCTTCTAGCCATTACGGCTTGCAAAGATTCAGAGCCTGATGACAATACCCCAAGCACATCTTTAAATAAAATTATGCCTTTAGGGGCATCAAGGGTAGAAGGGGCTAGACCAGGATATGAAAGCTTCAGGTATGAGCTATGGAAGTTGTTGGTTGATGGAGCATGGGATTTCGATTATATTGGTACGATGGATGATCCAGCTGAGTACCCTTCGTATGCAAACATGGATTTTGATGACGATCATGAAGGTCGAGGAGGATGGACTTCTGGCGAAATTCTTGGGGGAATTGATGAATGGTTAGCAGAGGCTGGGGCTCCCGATATTGTTCTGTTCAGCTCCCCTGGCGGAAATGATGCATTGACGGGCTTGCCTTACGAGGATGCAATCGCAAATATTAATGCCATTATAGATATTATCCAAACAGCGAATCCAAATGTATCTATCATCATAGAACAATTGGCTCCAGCACGTTCTGATGCTATGACACCTGAATTAACAACCTTTTTTACACAAATGAATCAGGATGTGCTAACGATTGCCTCTCAACAAACAACGGCAACTTCCTCTGTAACAACCGTCGATATGGCTACTGGATTCGATGATTCATTCTATGCAGATGACGTACATTATAATGAAGCAGGGGCAACTGTGGTTGCAAATCGATACTATGAGATATTGGTGGATATCTTGAAGCAATAACTTTTATTTCACAGAAATAGGCGTTCTAGATTCTTAGGTTGTGAATTATTTATTCTTGTATGGGAAGTTTGAAACTTCTCATACAAAACTGTTTATGCCATAGCGAGGCTTAAACGCTTGAGAAACTCTATGAGGAAAGACAATTAGGAGAGCTAATAAAGTTCGAGGATCGAATAGATAAACTATACTCCTCAGAAATACAGTAGTTCTGCCTTATATTTCCTCACAATTTCACCCCTATTATTTAAACGTTAAATCCCTCTATCACATCCATTTATCCATCATTATCCGTATATTTGTTCCCTGATTATAAAAAGGATAAGTGCGGAAAGCATATGAGGATATTGTCCATTCAAACCCACCCTATTTTCATTCTCCCATATAAGAACGTTGCCCCAGGAAGTGGAAGAAGAGGAAGGCCCGCAAAAGTCATTGATGCCGAACTCCCTCTTCTAACGGCTACCCTATCCCAACTTCCAGATTCATTGGATGCCATCATTGCCACTTCAGACCTACAGGGTCGTATCATCCGAAACGGAGAGGAATACCTTCTAGGGGAAATTCTCCCCAAGAAACTCTTTCAATTCTTAGTTGACCACAGACCCGAGATTGATCCCAATCGGGTAGGCATATTTCTATGTGGCGACCTATTCGCAACCCTCACCAAAAGAGGCGGCTTGGGCGATGTTCGGAACGTATGGTATGAGTTCAGAAAGTATTTCAAATGGGTAGCAGGCGTAGCAGGAAATCATGATCAGATTGGCAATAACAAAGCAGAATTCGAAGCCTTCTTGAAAGAGCCGAACATATATTTCCTTGACGGCCATAACAAAACATTAGAAGGGATGGAAATATCAGGGGTTAGTGGAATTATCAGCACCAAACGCCAGCCTTTCCGCATACCTTGGGATGAATATGAAGCCAAGCTCGACGAAGTGGCTCCTTACCAACCCGATGTATTGCTCCTCCACCAAACCCCCTCTTTTCCAGAAGAACGCTATATAGACAGCCAATGGATACGGGAATATCTGGAAGAACAACCTCCGACTCTCATCATTAGTGGACATAAGCATTGGGAGGTTCCTTTACGTGAGATTTCGAATGGAAGCCAAATTCTCAACCTCGAAGCACGCGCTATTCTCCTAACAAGAAACTAACAATCAATTTATTACGTGGAAAGCATTCGAATACAACTTCCCTCACATATTCATACAACGGTTCCGCTCCCCACTTCCAAAAGCGAGAGCAATCGGGCATTAATCATACAGGCTCTCAGCCAAGCCCCTATCACCCTATCGAATCTTTCTACAGCCCGCGACACCCAGACTATGCAAGCCCTCCTCCAATCAGAGGATCCAATCTGGAATGTAAAAGATGCGGGTACAACCATGCGTTTCCTTACGGCTTTTGCTGCTGCCACCCAAAAAGACCGCATCCTCACAGGAACTGCACGTATGCAGGAACGCCCAATCCGAATCCTCGTAGATGCCCTCCACCAATTAGGCGCTCAAATAGAATACCTGAAAGAAGTAGGCTATCCGCCTATCCATATTCGAATGCAAGGCCAAGCACTCCAAGGGGGCAAGGTTTCGATAAGAGGCGATGTCAGTAGCCAATATATATCGGCTCTCTTAATGATTGCCCCAACCTTAGCAGGAGGCCTAACAGTTGAGATTACCCATAGCATTGGCTCGCGTCCTTATATTGAAATGACGCTAGAGCTTATGGCGCATTTTGGGATCCAATATGAATGGGTTGGGAACCACATTCACATTCCCCCACAAGCGTATCAAGCAAATTCTTACGCCATTGAAGCTGATTGGTCTGCAGCCAGTTACTGGTTCAGCATTGCTGCCATTGCCCAAGAAGCCGAAATAGAATTGCTTGGCCTCAAACTACAGTCTTGGCAAGGCGACCAACGAATTCTCGCCCTTATCAAGGCATTTGGCCTTCAAGCATCCCCTTCACCTAGCGGCTTTATCATACAGAAAATCAAGGGATTCGTTCCACAAAAGAAAATCCTTGCCATTGACTTCAGTCATATTCCAGATCTCGCACAGACCTTCGCCGTGATGGCATTGGCCAAAGGAATCCCCCTCTATATGACAGGGCTTGAGAGCCTTCGAATAAAGGAAACAGACCGAATCGCCGCTCTCCAAAACGAACTCGCAAAGTTTGGGGGAAGTATGAAAGCCTATGAAAAAGGCTTCCTCGTTTCGGGTCATTTCCAGCCAAGTACTCAGCCCATTGCAACCTACCATGACCACCGAATGGCCATGTCATTCGCTCCCCTTGCCATCCTCCAACCCTATTTAGACATCAAGCATCCGCAGGTCGTACAAAAGTCTTATCCCGATTTTTGGCAACACCTATCGATGCTTTCAACATAATATTATACATCATTACACAAATCAAACAAGCAAAATGAAGGTACTCATCATCGGAGTCGGAAATATGGGACGAACCTATGCGGAAAGCTTTATCAATGCCCGCATTGTAAGTCGAAAAAACCTATTTTTCCTTGAAAGAATCCCTGATAAGGCAAAAGACCTTTCCCATCTATCTCACAATCCTTTACATACTGAGCCTTCTAGTTTTATTAGAAAGCTCGACCTCATTGTACTCAGCGTAAAGCCACAAGATTTCCCAGATCTCTCCAACAAACTCATGCTATATCTCCGCAAGGATCAAGTAGTATTGTCTATTATGGCAGGGGTTACCGTCGAGAGTATCCAACGCGAATTAGGCGTTAAGAAGGTTGTACGGGCAATGCCTAATCTGCCTGCTCGCTTAGGGCTAGGGATGTCGGTTTTCACCGCTTCCAAAGAAGTAAACCGAGAAGAAATTCTCAACGTTCAAAACCTCCTCAATACCACAGGGAAGACCCTTTATACCAGTGAGGAAAATATGATTGATGCAGCAACGGCTATTTCAGGTAGTGGCCCTGCCTATGTATTCTACTTTATGGATGCCATGATTGAGGTAGCCCAAAACCTAGGATTCACTGAGGCGCAAGCAGACTTGCTCGTCAAACAAACCTTCTTGGGTTCCATCAACCTCCTCAACCGTAATGACCTAAGTTGTAAGGAGTGGATCTCCAAAGTGGCTTCCCGAGGCGGTACAACAGAAGCAGCACTAAAGAGCTTCGACAAAGGCGGCTTCTTCTCTCACCTAACAGGAGGCTTGAATGCAGCTCATAATCGTGCTACCGAGCTTTCTGAATTGTTGAATAGCTAGGGAACTTATCCCTCATAAAAAATGACCGCTACTTTCCCCTCAGAAAGTAGCGGTTTTCATAAAACAACAAACAAAAATGGTTTACCTTTTATCTTTCAACAGGAGGAGGACCTAAATGTTTGCCACGAGGGCCTCTTCCTTCTTTTTCTTCTCGCATACTCTTAAATGTCTCAACCTGTTCAGGTGTAAGCTCATTCTTAATATCTTTTTTCGTACGCTTACGAATCTCTTTCAATTCGGCATGCATTTCTTCGGCTCCATTTGCTTCCAAAATAGCCTCTGCTTCTGCTGCAGATTCTGTCATAATCGCACGAATCTTCTCTTGTTGGTCAGCAGTCAAATCGAGGGTCTCCGTTAGATGCCCTAAACGCTTCTCAATACGAGCACTTGGGTCTCCTTTTCCATGACCTCCCCGCTTGCCTCCCTTTCGCTCGTCTAATTTTGCAATCTGCTCTTCAGTCAATACATTCTTGATTTCCTCACGACGAGCCTTATTTAGCTCTCTTCTCTTAAGATGAAGCTCTTCAACGATTTCCCGATTAGGATCCATCGCAGCGTCCATCTCCTTATTCGAATTCAAGTTAATTTCATATACTTGTGCTTTCTGCTCTTCTGTCAAATCTAGGTGCTTAGCCATACGCTCTGTTTGCATGGTAGCGCGTTCCTCTACTGAAGCTCTTTCTTTCTTAACCTTTCCACTTTGGGCGAAGCTCTGTCCTACTAGGCAAAAACTAAATAGTGCTATTAATAAAATACGGTTTGCAATCTTCATCATCAATCTACAATTAAAGGTTGTTTATTTTCTTGCATTTATCCTTTAGATGAATAAAAACGGAAAAGGTTTAAAGATACTTCTTTTTTATTCAAAAGTTTTCAAGCCTTTTCCAATCCTTTGAATATTCCCCCCTTTCATGTAACTTTCCTCTTAATTTCGTCTGCAAATCAATGCAGCTTGATAGTCAAGCATTTATCAAATTCTCCTCAACATGAAACCATCGTTGTATCCCTATATACCCTTCTTACTTTTTTGCCTATTAATATGTGGATTTTCTTCCCAGACGTTCGCACAAGAAGGGCTATATAATAAAGGGCAGGTCATAGCTGTGAAAGACAATGGAGGCCTCATGTATATCAAAGGAGAGTTTGTCAATGATTCTACTTCTACGGTATACAATGATGGAGTAATTGAAGTCACGAAAGATTGGACAAATAACGGAAGTTACAACTCAAATGGAGAGGAGATTTTTAGTGGAGACAATCCCGCTTTTATCAAAGGAACCATGGCAGATTCTGATTCTACGGACTTCCATAACCTCCACATCAACAAACCGAACAACCAACCAATCACCTTAGATACGGATATAGATGTAGATAGCACGGGTTCGCTCTACCTACATGATGGCCACATCATAACGGGGCAATACGAGGTCTTTGTTCGAAACAGTGATCCTGCATCTGTATTCGGCCATACAATGGCAGGCAGCGCAGTTGATAACAATTATGTCCATGGGAACCTCATGCGCGCCGTCTCTGATTCATTGGTGCATTATGATTTCCCTGTAGGTGCCAGTATTAATGGAATTGGATACCAATTGGCACGTATATACATTACAGAGATGTTTCGGGTTTCTTGGATCCGCATGCGATTCGATAAACTCCCGACTTCTCCCCCTATTCCTCCTTTTGACTCTGAATGTGGAATCCTCTATGACTGTTCTCTTGTAGGTCATGGAGAATGGACGTTCCGCTCTGATGGAAAGCCTCGCTACCATACTACTGTCGTTCCAAGAAATTATACGCAAGATTGTGGAAGCCTAGGAACCTATGCTGTCAAAAAGGACTTCTTTATGTTGGGCTTTCCTTGTGTTGCACATGTTGGAGGTATCGATGGAGTGTTCGGGACAGAAATCGAACGAAAGGGTTATGCGGTTCCATTTGCAAAGTTTAGCGTAGTAGCAGATCCCGATTCGGCTATGATTCAGTGTACAAGAGATGTATTCGAGCCCAATCAAACGATCATTAACTCGGTCGATTTGCCTCTGCATGGCGTGAACTGGAATGCCCAAATTTGCCCAGAAGATGATGAAGATTGGTATAAATTCATTGTAGGAACGAAAAACAATGTCTTAATTCGACTATCCAATCTCCCTATTGATGCGGAATTAGAAGTCTATAATTCACAGGCAATGATGGTACAAAGTTCTATCACAGCAGGAACCCAAGATGAGGTCATAGTAATGAACAACCTACCTGTAGGAAGTGCATTCTACATAAAGGTATATGCCCAAAACGACCTCTTCTCGAATCAACCTTATAACCTTCGGGTACTTAGACATAATCAAGCGATTGTCAATATCATTCGAGCCCCATCAGGAGAAATAGATGAAGCTTCTTTCGCCGAATTGGAAGAAACTGTAACGGCCTCAACTGTAAACCTATACCCAAATCCGACAGACCAAACAACAGGAATTTCTTTCTATATGCCCAATAGCGGATCCATACAACTAACAGTAAGAGATGTCCAAGGACGCATCGTCCTTTCCCAAACGAAAATAATGGATGCAGGTGAACAATACCTCACTTGGGAAGTCGCAGATTGGGCCGAAGGCGTATACCTCGTCGAACTACAAACCGACTACGTCAAACATACGGATAAACTTTATATTCATAGATAATTTCAGTATGACCCATCAGAATCTGAAGCTACAGACTTCTACCTCTCAACGGATTACTAGCTACCTCCATTCCATTAAATCCAGCAAAGCACTCTTACGTAGTTTCTTCTCACAAATGCCCAAAGGCGGAGACATTCACCACCATGTCTTAGGGTCCGTATACGCTGAAGATGCCCTAGAGTTAGCTGCTAAACAGGGCTTTTGGATAGATCCCCGATCTGCCCAATTGTACCCTCCCACCAATAAGCATCGCCATTCTCACGCGCTCAAGGTCACAGATGCCTTGAAAATTCCGAGTTACTATGAGCATTTCATTGACCAATTGTCTATCAGGAACTATACAAAAGCGAAGGGGCGGGCTCATGATCACTTTTTCGATGTATTTCCCAAAATATCCCCTGTTTTTGATGGTAATGAAGGGCATTTCTTAGGCAAAATTCGAGAACAAGCAGAAGTTGACAACGTACAATATATTGAATCGATGATTATCGACCCGAAGTCTCAGGGTCGAATGATCACCTACGCAAGCGAATTTCAATGGGACGATAAAGCTGAATTAAACGAAAACCTAGAGCAACTTTATCAATTTCTCCTCCAAAAGGATATCCAATCACTGGCAACAATGTCTGCCCAAAAGCTTGAACACTGGGACAATGAGGCTACAGAAATGGTTCCGAATGAAGTAGTAATGCGATACCAAATCTACGCACTACGGGTATTAGCCAAAGAAGCGGTATTTGCACAACTAATGCTCTCTTTCCTTATGGAGGAAACCAGTGATATTATCGTCGGTGTCAATCTTGTAGGTATAGAAAATAACCGAATCGCCTTACGAGACTATTCGCTCCACATGAAAATGGTGCAGTTCCTTCGTAAGAAACATCCCCAAACCCATCTTGCTTTACATGCAGGAGAAATATCGGCAGGTTTGGTCATCCCCCAAAATATTCACTTTCATATTAAAGAAGCGGTAGAGATAGCAAAGGCCGAACGAATCGGACATGGATCTGATATCGCTTTTGAAAAAGACCATCTAAAAACGTTACAGACAATGCGAGAGAAAGGCATTGCTATTGAGCTTCCTCTTTTCTGTAACGCTTTCCTCCTTGACATCGAGCCCAATGAGGTGCCATTAGAGGTATACCGCAAGGCGAATGTGCCTATCGTGCTTGCCACAGACGATTCAGCTATTCTCCGCTCTGACCTCACAACGGTATTCATCACAGCCCTTCAGCATTATCCCAGCCTCGATTACCCCACCCTAAAGTCTTGGGCTTACAATAGTATCCATTATAGTTTCCTCAAGGACGAAACGAAACAAGCAGTTAAAGAACGGCTAGATAGAGCTTTTAATCAATTTGAATCAGACGTTCTAGCTTCTCTATAAAGCTTCTGCGAACTATTTCTCAGCTTGAGTACAAACATGATAAATTAATCCTATCATAATTGTAAAACCTCAAGAGATTAATTTTAGCTTTTTAAATTTAACTTAAGATCCAGCTAAAGACTATCAAAAAAACAGATACAATGAATTCATCAAACACAAAAAAAGCACAGCAAAAAGCCCTTATCAAACAAATATTGAAAGAAGATTTCGCACTTGTACAAGAAGCGATACAAGAGTTCTTAGAAGAAGAGCAACATAAAGATCAACGAATTCAAGAAGTTGAGAACTTCATACAGGAGAGTTTTAAACAGTATGAAAGTGTATTTAAGGCTCTGGCATAACCTAATTAAACTATCAAATGAGATACCTACAGAAATCCGACTTCATTCTAATCAACAAACGAACAATCGACGCGCACGGAGGAGCTTTCGTCGCACCTCACAATTTACTTAATGAAGCTCCCCTAGACTACCTTATTGAAGCCGTAAACGCAGAATTGTTCGGGCAACCTCTATACCCAACCCTCTCAGACAAGGCTGGCTTATATCTCTATAATGTCATCTCGAATCATATGTTCCAAGATGGGAACAAACGGACAGGTCTTGGATCAGCCCTCGTATTTCTACGAATGAACGGTTACAAACTCCAACCCCAATTAGTTTCTATTGAGCTTGATAACCAAAGTATACCCAACGCAGGAGAAAGCACGAATGAAATTCTATTCGAATTCATTATGCAAGTTGCTTCGGGGAGCCTCTCTCTCGAAGCATGCCAACAATGGCTAAACGAAAATATCATTCCCATATGAAATACCTAAGTATAGTTTCTTTCCTTTTGCTCACTTATCATATAAACTTCGCCCAAACATCTCCCCTTAAGGCATTTGATAACCTAGTTGGAGGGGTATGGGTATCGTCTTTCCCTGAATCTGAAGAGCCAAGAAGCCAAAGTAAAATGCAATTTGAGTATGGGCTCAATAAACAAATGATCAAACTCAAGACCTACAATAATGTTAAGGATCCTAAGAAGTTTGAGCTTCATAGTGAAGGAATTAGGGTATGGGATCGAAAGGATAGCCTTATACATTTTTACGAATTCGACCGTAAGGGTAGCACGTACACAGGAACGGTTCTCATAGAAGGAGCCAATATCCACTATGAATACACTTACAAGAATATGCAGTTGCGAGATTCGTGGATTTATAAAGATAAAAACACCTACGAATACACAGTTGGAAAGTGGTATAAAGGAAGATGGGAACAGATTTTCTTCCAACACAAATTCATCCGAAAACGTAAATAAATTATCCGCATCCCTCACAAAGAAGGATGCGGATAATCAGTTTTTAAGCATCATACAATCTATTTAGAAACAGAAATCGCGAACTTCACGGGTACTTCTTCCTCGGGTCCATCTCCATTGAATTTGAAATCGCGTCGCATAATCATTCCGCTTCCCTCAATCACATATGCCTTCCCTTTCTTCTTGGCGGTAAAGGTCAATTCTACTGGCTTTTCGATATTCTTCAACTGAACCATCGCATTCGTTTTATAGGTCTTCCCCTCCACCAATTCGGCTCCACTCACCTTAATGCTTGCCGTAGGGTACTTCTTAACGTAGAAATATGCAGCCTTCTTCTTCACACTCTTCAACATATCCTTCCAAGGAGTATCTATAGAAGTCATATCCAATTCAATTTCTACCTCTATATTCTCCATATTCCCATCAGGCACTTCTGCCTTGATATATTCCCAATTCTTCACTGTAAATACATTTGGTCCACCTGCCGTTCCAATAAATGTAATCTCTCCTGGCATCTTCTTATACTCCTGCTCAGGAAGCGGAACAACAAATCCCCAAAAAACAAAGATTGCAAATGCAAATAAAGAAACTCTCAAAAATGTTTTCATGATATAAAGCGATTAAAACCAATGATAAAATAGAGTGAATAAATGTATACCAATGACTATCCCTCTGAAGGAGCCATCAAAAAATTCATATAAAAATCCATAAAATTACTTGCCTCCTTAGGCCCATCTGGGCCATCAATTCCAAAGTCCCCCTTCAAGTTCAGCCGAAATGAAGTACTAACGGCCAATCGTAGTGCTCCATTCTCTATAAGAATAGGCTCAAAACTCGCCATAACCTTTACAGGAGCTTCCTTTCCCATCATCACGAAAGTTCCCATCACTTCCGCTTGAATAGCCTCCCCTATCCTTAAATCCTCAGCTAGTGTCACTGCATCAAAACGGAAGCTCGAACGAGGAAAAGCCTTCGTCTTGATATACTTATAGTGTACCTTCTCATCTAAACCTGCATCTCCCATCGTAACGCTCTCAGTCTCTACCTCAAATAAGCCCTTCCCAATAACCTTCCCCTCAAGCTCCATATTTCCAGAGAAAGCTGTAACCTCTCCCGAATACCCATCCAAAGGAGCAGGATAATTAAATTGAATCATAGGTGTAAAAGCATCTATTGCCCCTTCTACTTTCCAATCGTTTGCAAATACAAACTCTCCAACCATCCCAATCATATCGTTCTCTTGCCCTTCTGGCAATGCCAACCCTAGCTTTTCCCAAGAAACAAGTTTTACGTCTTCCTCTATCACCTCCAGAGCATCTCCTGAAACAGAGCCCTTTAGCTGTTCCTCAATCTTCTTCTCTAATAAAGCCGCAGCAGATTCAAATACAGAGGCTCTATCCTCCCATGATCCAGATATCGGTTTCTCAACTTGTTCAAATACAGGTTTCACACAATTAAATTGTGAATAAAGCGCACAAGAAACATATAAATTGCCCTTTTTAGACAAATAAGGATAATAGGCCATATAAAAAGCTCGGTCAGATCGCTCAAAACGTACCTTCTGTTCCACATCAAATTGCTTCATTCCTCGATTTACAGCATCTCTCATTTCTGACAAGAAAACCTCTTGATCAAATCCATCAGGAATAACACCTGTAAGCTCAGTAACCTTAAGCGGAGCAATCAATTGCAGACGTCCCCTGCGCATAACGAGCATATCGTCTTTCTCATTCAATGCTATTTCTTGCGGAACCTGACGAGCGGTCCGAATGAAGTTTTTGACTCTACCCAATTCCGAATAACGCCCTACATAGATTGAACGCCCCTTCGAATTCTGAAACACAATCGCAGGGGTCAAATGCAACTCTTTAGGAGCCCCTTCAGAGATATCGCGTTCAACTACCTGAATTCCCATCTGATTCGCAATGGTTTTTAGTTCAGGTAAGTAATTCGCCCGAAAATCTTCACTTGCATATCCACCTCTCACATCAGTAAACACAATTAATTGATCATCAGTTTTTTCAGGCAATAGAAGTACAGATTCTTCTTTTTCAATCCCGCCCAAAACAAACAGCAAGCAAGTAATTAGCAATCCTACAAAAGTGTGAAAATATGTCTGCATACCTTATTCATTAAAATATCCTTCCAAACCATAATGGCGAGCCAAATCATCTTGGATCTCCGTCAAAAAACGCCAGTTAATATGTGAATTCGTCAACATTACTAATCCACAACCTGCCTCAAAATTCATATTCATACGCGTAAAAAAGCCATCTGCTCCTCCTCCTACAAATGTATAAGGCGATTTCGACGGATTATTAAACCCCATAGCCCATTCGTCTTTAACTGGCTTTTGCATTTCCCTACACATCTGTTGATTGATTAACTTGCCGCTTTGTCCATTATTCGTTTTGGCCAGATCAATAAGTACCTTAGCATAATCCTCCGCCGAACACCATAATCCCGCCGTTCCCAATTCAGGATACACTTTCCACTTCCCCTTAATCTCTTCTCCTTTTGAGTCATATCCCGTCGCCCTCATCTCTCGTGCAGTCGCCGTAGGAAATTGTTCAAAGCTACTATTCTTCATATCCAAAGGCTCAAAGACCAAGTCCTCAGCCAATTCTTCAAACTTATGCCCGGTAAAGTCTTCCAAGACTTGCTGAAGCAATACATACGACTCAAATGAATGGTTAGGGAATGTTCCTGGCTCTGTCCGAATCTTCACTTCCTTCATATTCCCCAATCCGTCGAGAATTTGCGTTATAGAAGGCACCAATTCATCCTGATAGTATCCATTTGGTTTAAAATATTGCGTGAAACCTGCCGTATGATTCAACAACCGCCGAACCGTAATAGAAGGCGACTTCTCGTACTTACCATATTGCAACTCCCAGCTTTTCAACAACTCATTCACCTCATAATCCAAATCCAATCGGTCAAATGAACACAAATGTAGGGTCATCGCAGCCGTAACCAATTGCGTCATCCCTCCCACACAGAACTGAGTCTCATAATTCACTTCTCGATCCTCATACTCATCGGCGTACCCCAAAGCAATTCGGTCATGTATTTCAAAACCTTTTATCACAACAATGCTAACCCCAGGAACTTTATACAAATCCATTGCTTCATCAATCATCAGCTCTTCTCCATCTATCTCAATCGAAACATCATTTCCGTTCTTTCCCTGCCCCAATAAGGCGACAGAAAATCCAAGCAAGGAAATAACTATACTGAATACCGAAGTAAACTGTTTCATATCATAATTATGTTAGCGAATGACCCTAAAACACGACTCTTCAAAAAAGAAAAGTCATGAGCAATAAATAAATATGCGATTTAATATTGCCTCAGAACTTCAATCCAAGGCAGCTAGCAGAGCAACCACAAAAACAGCAGAGCATTTTTGTTTAATCTTAACAACCAAAAAACAAACAAAATGTTGTGTAATTTCTAAAATCTTTCCTTTTGTACAAACAACAGACTATCTTTCATATATTCTCATACGAATACCATTACGAGGCCGAAGCGTAACCAAAGGCTCCAAATCAATCTCTTCTTCACTTGAAGTCAATTCAAATCGATACTTACGTAGCAAATTCGTCACGACCAATTGCATCTCCATATACGCAAAATTATGTCCAATGCATAAACGAGGCCCGCCCCCAAATGGGAAATACGCAAATCTATGACGCTTCTTAATATTCTCCTTCGTAAAACGTTCTGGCCGAAACTCCTCAGGATTATCCCAATACTTAGGGTTATGATGAATGCCATAAATAAATAAGGCAATAGATGTCCCCTTGTCAATCTTATATCCTGCAACCTCATCGTCTTCCAAAGCAACCCGATCCACTGCCCATGCAGGAGGAAACAAACGCATACCTTCCTGAATAACCTGCTTTGTATAAGTCAAACGAGGAATATCCCCGAACGTCACATCACGATCCCCTACCGTTTCTTCCACTTCAGCCAAAATTTTATCAACAACATCAGGATGTTTCGTCAATGTATAGAATAACCAAGCTAGAGCATTAGCGGAAGTCTCATGCCCAGCTAAGAATAGAATCAAACTCTCATCACGCAATTGCTGATCAGTCATTCCTTCGCCCGTATCCTCATATCGAACATCCAATAGCATATCCAACAAATCATCATGACGTTCCCCAGAGGCCTTACGTTCTCGAATAATGCGAAACAATATTCCATCTGATTCCTCTCTCAAACGCTTATAGTACTGAATTTTCCCCGTTAAATACAACCAAGGTAGTTTATAGGGATTGCGTATTTGGATAATTAAATATCGCTGCAACTCATTCACAATAAACGCCAATCGATCTAGTTCATCATCCGAAACACCATAACTAAACAACGATTTAGAGACAATCCGAAAGGTCACTTGCATCATTGCATAAGCAAAGTCAAACTCCTCTCCTTTCTCCAGATACTCATCCATAACCCCTCCCATAAAACGGTTCGTCTCGGCCTGCATAATCTTAACCAATTCGGCCAACTTCGGTCGATGAAAACCAGGCTGAATCAACTTCCTTTGTTGCAACCAGTAGGCACCATTTGCAGTTAACAACCCTCGCCCTATATGTGCGGCCAAATATTCAGATTGAACCTCAGACTTGTGATAATTCCGATGATTCTTCTGCAAAATATGCTGTGCACAATCCGCATTATTTATCAATACTGCACCTCTCAACCCTCGAACTCGATATACCTCTCCATACCTATTAAAGCCTGCTTGAAAAACAGGAATAGGATTATGCATAAGTTCAGGAATCTTGAGAAACGAGTAAAGAAGCTTAGTACTTGGAATAGGTTTATAGGATGTCTCCATAAAGTATTTTAATAAGTTTGTTTAACGTCTACGAATACGCATCTGGATACCATTTCTAGGTCGAAGTGTCACTAGAGGCTCCATTTCTACTTCCTTGGAAATCAATTCAAAATCATACCGTATCAACAAATTTGCCATGATCAATTGCATCTCCATATATGCAAAGTTATGCCCAATACATAAACGTGGACCGCCCCCAAAAGGCAAATAAGCAAACCGATGCCGTTTCTTAATATTCTCTTTCGTAAAGCGATTTGGATCAAACTCCTCAGGTTTCTCCCAATGCTTAGGGTTACGATGAAGCGCATAATTCAAAACCCCAACGGGTTGTCCCTCCTCAATCCGATAGCCCCCTATCTCATCTTCTGCCAAAGCCATTCGGTCAAATATCCAAGCAGGAGGATACAAACGCATAGTCTCTTGAACAACTTGCTTAATATATCCCAACTGAGGCACATGCTCCCACTCTACATCCCCTTCTCCTACAACTTCAAGTGCTTCACTTCTAGCCTTCTCCTCAATGCCTCTATGCTGCATCAACTGATAGAATGTCCACGCCAAAGCATTAGCAGATGTCTCATGCCCAGCAACAAACAGAATCAAACACTCATCTCGAAGTTGTTCCAATGTCATCCCCTCTCCTGTATCCTCATACCGAACAGCGAGAAGCATATCCAACAAATCATCGTATCGTTCACCCGACTCCTGCCGTTCTAGAATTGTCTGCTCTATCAAACCATACATTTCTGCACGCAGATCCGCATAATACTTCATCTTACCTGTCAGATAATAAAAAGGAATCTTATATATCCCTCTCACATAGGTAACAAGTAAATGCTGAAGCTCCAGCGTAATATCCCCTACCCGATCCAGCTCCGAATCTGCAATTCCTGACTTAAACAAACTACGCGAAACCACCCGAAACGTAACCTGCATCATTGCCCGAGCAAAATCAAAGGCCTCTCCACTTTCAGCATACCCATCCAACACCTCCTCTAGAAAGCGTGAAGTCTCCCCTTGCATAATCTTCAATAGTTCCCGCAATTGATGTCGGTGAAAACCAGGCTGTATCAGCTTTCGCTGCCGCAACCAATAATCCCCATTAGAAGTCAACAATCCCTTCCCTAATTGACTAGCGAGAATCTCTGATTGAATACGGGACTTATGATAATTTCGATGGTTCTTTTGCAATACATGTTGAGCATGTTCAGGCTCTCGCAATAAGGTAATCGGCCTAAAGCCTCTCATTTTATATATGGAACCATACTTATCAAACCCCTCCATAAAGGAAGGAATAGGGTTATACACCATTTGAGGAGCAATCAAATAACTCCACAACCAAGGAGTCTCAGGTACTTTAGCAAGAGTTTCAGACATAGAGAAAAATTAAAAGATAAGACCAATCAACCTCCCCAATTTACCAATCATTCACTCCAATTACCAACCCGTCTTAAACAATCTCCGCGCCCCATTTACCCCACACTTCTGGTATTTATTATAAGCATCTCCTGCCTTCAAACGAATAGACTCCTCTTCTATACCACTTGCCCAACCATTCAAAATCGCCTCAATCACATACGCCTCAGGAGCCATATAATTCGTGGTCATAACCAATGGATAGCCTCCAGCATAATTAATATACGGACGAAAATATTCCCCCGAAATACAAGCAATTGCTACGGCATCCTTCTTACGCCCATCCACATTCTTCACAAATTTAGCCTCTGTGTCCATAAGCCCATTATGCCCATTAAACACCACTAAATCGGCTCCCCCATACATCTTCACCCAATCCTCATTCACACGCACAGAATCCCGATTCTTTCCAGCCAAAGCATTCAAATAATCCGACAAACAAGCCTTCATCCGATCCCCTCTATAAGCGTCCGCTACCATATACACCCGTGCACCATTTGGAAACACCTTATAGAAGGTCAATCGTTCCAAAACATCCCCACTCACATCTGTCTCACTCTTCAACAACTTCCAGTCACTACGCTTGCCCAAATGTGTCTTAATCCCATATCCTGCCCCCCAATACAAATTATTCTTCGTATCCAACCCATTCCCAATCAACTTAGGCACAGGAACAATCCCTTGATTCTCATTATCACAAAGCGGCACAAGAACATGCGCATACAAAGCCTCTCCATTCTGAATCTTCTCCTTCAACCTTACCTTAATTGCATCTCGATTAAAAGCCTGAAAGATAGGATCTTCCTCCAATACCTCAACCTCTTCTTCCATAGCACTTACTTCTTCAATATCTCCTCTCGCCTGTCCCTCACATCTAACGGTTAAAAAGCAAAAAATGCCTCCCAAAATATAAATCCAATAAGTGTGTCTCATAACAACAATAAAATTATCATAGAAAAACGCATCCTTCTTACCATTGCCAAACCCCTCAATTTTCTCTTTATTTGACGATACAATAAACAAGGTCTCTATGAATGCAATACGTATACCTATCCAATTATGTTTAGTAATCTTGCTCTTTTCTGCTTGTTCCCAATCCACCAAAAACCTTCCCCTTAACCAAGGGCAAGCGACCATAGCCCCCAATACCTCCGAATTCGCCAGCACCCTCCAAATAAAATTCCTCGGTACAACCTGCTTCTACATAAACCACGGCCAAACAGCCATACTAACAGATCCCTTCCTATCAAATCCCAGCATATTCCGCCTATTATTCCTCCCTCTGAAGTCTAACCCCAAACGAATCGCCTACAAACTACCCGACTTATCCAACACCGACTTAGTAGCTGTCGGACATTGTCACTATGATCACCTTCTAGACCTCCCTTACCTCGCAAACCAAATCCCTCAAGAAGCCCTAATCTGTGGCAGCAATACCATGCTTCACACCCTTGCTCCCTTTAATCTCCCTCAACAACAAATATCAGTCAATGACACAAGTAATCTCTTAATGGGCAATGCCATTCATACAGGCCAATGGATTTATACCAACGACAAAACTCTACGAGTCATGGCCTTACAATCAGAACATCCCCCCCACATCAAAACCATCAAATTATTTCCACGCAGACTCCAAAAAGACCTCTCCTGTTCCCCCCGTCGAATCACCGATTGGCAAGAAGGACAAACACTCGCATTCATCTTCGATTTCCTTGCACCCAACGAATCCATCCAATACCGAATCTTCTTTCAATCCTCCGTCGCCGAATTCCCCCTTGGCGCATTCCCTCCTAAACTTCTCGACGAAAAACCCATAGATATAGCCATCATATCAGCAGCACTCTCAGATAAAATACCCCAATACCCAATACCTCTTCTCGAATACCTAAAGCCCCAAACCATCATCCTAAATCACTGGGACAATTTCTTCAAACCAAGACACAAACCAACCCAGCCCATCTCCAGCCAAGACCTCCAATCTTTCATCTCCCGCATAAAGGAGATTATGCCTCCATCCACCAAAATCATTCTCCCAACCATCGGATCAAACCACAACTTCCCCCAATAAAAAAACAACCCTATCCCCCTCCCATTCCCAATATTTTCCTAAATTTACCCTCCTAAACCATCTGAGCACTACGAAAACAAAAATGTACAACAGAGAAGTTCTTCCTAATCCAGGCCAACTTGTAACCAACGGTAAATTCAACTTCGGAATCTACACCGAACCTTTCCAAGTCATCAACCCGCTTGATGCAAAAAGCCCAATGGGAATCCCACTACCCGCAACCTTACAAAACCTCCGCCTGAAAGAATGGCAAGCCATACAAATCGGGACTGATAGATTCTTCATGATTGCTGCAATATTCAATGCAAAAGTCATGTCTCTTGTACAACTCAAAATTTACGATAAAAAGCTCAAAAAGAAATACCTATACGAAAGACGTGTATCTCCTTGGAGCATACAAGTAGCAAACTCCCTATGGGATACAACTTCCTCATTCCACGACAACGACTTCCGAATTCTCATGCACAATGACATTGGAGCAGACAGAATTCGACTAGAAATAGACATAAAAAACTTCCAAGACCTACCAAACATAAAAGGCTCATTCGAAGGATGGCACGACCTTAACCAAGTGACTCCCCTCGTCGTCTGCATGCCCTTTGATACAAACCAAGGTATGTATTCCCATAAATGTCCCATGCCAATGCAGGGAGAATTTCAAATAGACGAGGAAACAATCGTATGTGAAACAAGAAGAGCCTTCATGCTCATTGACGACCACAAAGGATACTACCCCTATACCATGCAATGGGATTGGGTAACAGGTGCAGGCTGGGACAACCAAGGAAGATTCATTGGATTCAACTTCACTGATAACCAAGTCATACAAAAAATGCGGTACAATGAAAACGCCGTATGGATCAATGGCAAACTCAACCTTCTCCCACCCATCAAAATGGCACGAGTAGATGGAGTAGACGGCATGTGGCATATACGAGATGGCTTCGACCGCGTAGACATCAAATTCTATCCAGAAGTACCAGGAGCAGTAGACATTAACTACCTCATAGCCGAATCAAGATATAGAGGCCCATTCGGAAGATTCGAAGGAACCATCAGAACCTTAGATGGAGATCATATATTCCTCGATCAATTCTTCGGAATGGGAGAAAAATTCTACCTCCGCGTTTAATCCCGCAAATGCGCCTCCTCCAAATCATCCATATTCGCCCCCTTCATCCGCATAGCAACCCGACAATAAGGATTCCCCGAGTTTGACTGCGACTCAAGTACCACAAATTCTCCGCCCATCTTCTCAACCATAGCCCGATCATACTCCATCATCTTATAACAAGCGTGTACATCTCCCGTACCACGCAACGGGCACTTTGCATGAATCTCCGCATACACCGTATCCTCCGTCACCTCCTTAATAGGAAAAACCTTCCTTGAGGAAAACATGCGCTGCCACTCCTTCGCTAATCCCTCCACATTCTCAGGCTTACGTAACCCCTTCACCTTCAGCGTCACATAAGCAAAAAAGCGCATCAACGGATAAGTCAGCCTCGCAAACAAACGACTACGAGCCAAACGACCTGTCTGGTTCAACATATAAGCAAAAAATTGCGGACTTTGAATATAGCCCATAAGCCCCCCTCCTTTTTTATCCTTGCTTGATGCCATACTTGATATACTTTTAATACCTATATCTCCAAAATAAATTTTTCCTTCTTTTTTTCAAATAGTAATATTGCCTCAGTTATCAATAAACGAAACCAAAACTATGAAGAAGATCAAACTCTATCTAGCAATCGCCCTGTCAGCTGCATTCCTATCAGCTACACTGGCATTGCAGTCTTGCCAAAAGGCACAACCTGAGTCCGATAATACAGAAGAAGCCGCCAATGATTCTGTAACAGAAGATATCGCAGGAGTAAAGCATCCCGAATGGAGCAAAAACGCAACCATATACGAAGTCAATATCAGACAATATACACCTGAAGGAACCTTCAAAGCATTCCAAACCCACCTACCCCGACTCAAAGAACTCGGAGTAGATATCCTTTGGCTAATGCCCATACATCCAATTGGCGAAAAAGAAAGAAAAGGAAAACTCGGAAGCTATTACGCAGTCAAAGACTATAGAGGAGTGAACCCAGAATTCGGAACAATGGAAGACTTCAAAGCGTTTGTCACCGAAGTTCATAAACTCGGAATGAAAGTCATCCTCGACTGGGTTCCTAATCACTCTGCTTGGGACAATCCTTGGATCACCCAACACCCAGACTGGTACACCCAAGACTCTACAGGCAAAATCATTCACCCCGAAGGAACCGATTGGACAGATGTAGCCGACTTCAACTACGACAATCCCGCCCTCCGAAAAGAAATGATCAGTGCACTCCAGTTCTGGGTAGAGGAAGCTGACATCGACGGATACCGATGCGACGTAGCAGGATCAGTACCAACAGATTTCTGGAACGATGTCCGACCAGCACTCGACGAAATAAAGCCCGTATTCATGCTAGCCGAATGGGAAGCAACAGACCTCCACGAAAGAGCATTCGATATGACATACGGATGGTCCCTCTACGAAGTCATGCACAAAGTCGCAAAAGGAGAAGAAAACGCCTCTAGCATCACCAAGCACTTCATGAAGGAATTCCAAAACTATCCCAAAACCGCATACCGTATGTACTTCGTCGATAACCACGACAAAAACTCTTGGGATGGAACAGTATTCGAACAATTCGGCGACGGACTCGAAGCATTCATGGTGCTAGCAGCAACAGCCCAAGGAATGCCCCTCATATATGCAGGACAAGAAGCAGGCCTAGACCGCCGACTCAAATTCTTCGAAAAAGACGAAATCGAGTGGAAAGAACACAAATTCGCAGGCATGTATAAAACCCTCATGACACTCAACCATGAAAACAAAGCCCTTTGGAATGGACAATATGGCGGACAAATGCAAATCCTCAACACCAACCAACCCAAAGCAATCTTCGCATTCCTCCGCGAACAAGACGGAAACCGTGTCCTCACCATCCTAAACCTCTCCAAAGAAAAACAAAGCTTCTCTATAGCAGGAGACCTATACGCAGACGAATACAAAAACGTCTTCTCAGGCGAAACACAAAAAGTCGAAGCAAACACCCAAATGACCCTCGAACCATGGGGCTACACCCTCCTCGCAAAATAATCCCTCCAATTCATCTCACAATCATAAAACAGGCGGCTCAATCGAGTCGCCTGTTCCATTAAATCACTTCCGCTTCTTCCAAACATTCCCAACATTCATCTCAACAATCTCCCTTTTTGTTATAAATCCATACTTCCGAGCAAAATCATCATAACCAATCCCCTCTTCCAAATCCAACAACTCAAAAACCTTCTTCCTAAGCCCCTCCAAACGCACATCACGCAAATCCTCTGGCTCACAAAGACACAAAAATTGTGGTTTCCCCTCTTTACTACTATCCAACAAAAGCTCAATCATATGATAAACCGTAGTTTTCTTATCAGGGTCATGAGAATGCTCAGCAATATTCTTCTGCCAAAGCTCCTCTAGCTCCTCCGAAACAGCCATCCGTACAGCGCCAGCCCCCCAACTAAAGTAATGCCCAAGCGGCATAAGGTAATACTTCGTCTGAAAACGCATAGGAACATCAAGATCTTCTAAATCAATATTTGTATGACCAATAATCTTATACTCAGAATGTCGCAAATGAAAATCTCCAATAACAATAGAAGAAGAAACCGCATATTCTGTAAGATCTTCAGCAGTCATAAATGGATTATCGGTCTTAAGCACATAGAAATTCACCCATAGAGGAATAGAAAAAGGATCAGGATCAAATACACTCTGTATCTTAAACATCGAATCTCCCAGCCTACTCCCATAAATAGGAACCTCCTTTTGTATAATCTGACGCAAAGGAGAAATAACCCGACCATACGCAAACTTCTTTCCCTTAAGAGGCACTCGAAAAATATCACCCGACCGTATCTTAAGCCGAGTTGTTTTCTTTGCATGCTTAAACAGATCCAAATGCTCTTTCATATAAGCATCAGTATCATCCAGATACTCATCAAGGAAAGCAAACACCTCAGTCAGAGAAGCAAAGTTCGGATCATACTCATTAACCAGAACCCGTTTATTCGCTTCATTCACAATCCGAATATATTCTCGACCAACTTTAACAACAATCCCCTTAGGATTATGAGAATAATAATAAGAAGCTGACATCTTCCGCGTTTTACCTGTTTTCAAGATAACCCGCCCCTCATCATTCAATCGAATATTCAACTCAATCTCATTATAAGTCCCCTTCTTTTCATCAACCCAAATCGCCTTCTCAATCACATTCTCCTCCGAAACATAAAGCGTATCTCGAATGCCTTCAACATTCAAAACCCGCCAAGACGCCAATATAGGCTTAAGCCCTATCTTACTCCTCAGAGCATTATTTAACATATGTATCATAATTATGTAGAGTTATAGCACACTAAAATCACCATAAATATAAGCATCTCAGCAATAAAAAATAAACATAACCACAATAAAACCAATACATTTGACAATATAATCAAATTTTATGGCAATAAACCTAATAGTACCAACCACACCCAGTAAACGAACACTAACCAAAATAAAAAGGGCGACCCCAATAAGGTCGCCCTTCCCATTATATCCCCCCTCAACAACACAAATCCCCCCTACTCCAACAACTCCATCAACCGCCCCACCTTTCCATTCTTCACATACTTATGCCCCTCCTGCTTCTCAATATACCCAACAACCTGCTTAGCCTTATCCACCTCTCCCCCCTGCAAATACGCCATCACCAAATACCAATCTGCCTTCTCCCTCAAGGCCACACTCTCACTCCCCCGAACCTTATTCAGGTACATCACCGCAATATCCCTATCCTTCTGCTCCAGATAAGACATCCCCAAATAATACTGCACCGTATCATTCTCAGGATAAACCTCCAACACCCGCTCAAAACCCGCTACTGCTCCACTATAATCCCCCATCCGATACGCCACCATAGCCTCATCAAACACAGGATCTTCCGAAACCCCCATCAACGTCGGCAAACCAGGATCCACCACATGCATCTCCTCATAAGCCAATAGATACTGAGGCTTATTCGTAAATGCACCCAAATAAGCAGCAACCAAAAACGCAATCATCGCCGCAGCCGCCGCAAAATAAAAACCCTGATAAGAACGCTTACGCAATACTCCCTGAGCCTCCAACCGCTTATGTATCTTCTCCAACTCCCCCTTCAATGCCCCAACCCGAACACTACGAATAGCCTGATAATGAGACACAACTGCCATACGCAACTTCGGATCAGCCTTCATTTCTTCTGCAAAAGTCTCCAACTCTGCGCCTTTTAACTCGCCGAGCAAATATGCTTCTATTCTGTCAAATCTATTTTCCATCTTCATTATGGGGAACTCCCCCTATAGTAGGTTAACTAAACAATCCAAAACCAACAATTACACAATAAACTTGGTACCATTTGCCTAAATTCCGTTCGCTTCCGCATGAAACTTCTTTAACTTCTTCATACACTCATATCGCTTCGTCTTCATTGCCCTATCTGTCGAATGATACTTCTCTGCTATCTCCTTCAAACTCCATCGATCAAAGTAAAATAACCGTAAGATATCCTGACACTTATCGCCCAACTTCCGAAACAACCGATACAAATACTGAATATCCTCCTCCTCCTCCATCACATCCAATACATTCCGATGATCCGTGAAGTCCATCCCATCATCCAAAGCTGTCATGTATTTCGCATGCCCCTTACGCCCCACATTCCGCCACTTATTCCGACAAATGCCCAACAAGTACCCAGAAATACTTCCCGACTCCCCCAGCACATACGCACCCGAAATCACCTTCTCCCATAGCAAAATAATCCCCTCTTGCAGAATCTCCTCCGCATCCTCTTCCCCTCCATTATTCGCCCGTATATACTTCGCTACCTTCCAATAGTTCTCCTTATACAAATGGCTAAAGGCCTTACTATCATTCGCCTTAATCCCTTCATATAAAGCCCTATCGGTAGAGAAATCCACAACCCGCTTCCAAAAACGATTTTTACTCATCCACCTAACTATATATATTCTGAGGAGGATAAAAATAGGAATTTTTACGACAATATCGCCGCCATTCCTCCCATCTTTACAAGATCCATTACATTTTGCCAAAACGACGATACAAATATACCCCCAGAATCCCAATCATCAACACACCTAATACCCAATAACAAACCCAAAACCAATTCCTTGATAAATCCACTGGCCGAGGATTGCCGCTAAAGGTCAGCCCAGCCCAATAATAAGGATTCGTCAATTCATCACTTACTGCTTCCGACAAAAAGTCCAACTTAGCCCGATGCAAAGCCGTCGACTTCCCCACACCCTCTTCCAAATACCCATAAAATTTATCCATCAAGACCTGCGTCTGTTGGTCATCAATCGGCCACAAACTCATCACTATACTCGGACAACCCGCATAGCTGAAGGCTCGTGCCAATGACATCGCTCCTTCTCCTTTCTCCAACTTCCCCACTCCTGTCTGACAAGCAGTCAAGACCACCAAATCCGCCGCAATCTCCATATTATAAATCTCATATGTATGCAAATACCCATCTTCTTCCCCCCCTATACCTTGCGCAAACACAATCCGTGAGTACATAGGCTTCTGATCATTCATTTCTGCATGTGTCACCAATGCCAAAATCCGATAATTATTGGCCAATGACTTAAAGCGCGCCTCCAAAGCATCTTCTCGCATCAAATACTTCCCCCCCAATCGCCCCCGAATCTCCTCCACAAACGCCAAGGAAAATGGCTGCGAAAGCTGATTCAAATAGGCTTCATCCAATTCCTCCCCATTCATCGCTTCCCGATAACGCGCCTTCAACGCTTTATCGAAACCTGGCGCAAACATCAGAACCCCATTTCGACCCCGATTACTCGCCTTCGACAAATTCGCCGAATACATCGTCGCCGAATAATCATAACTCACCTCATGCGACTGTATCAAGTAGTAAGGCAACAGCACCTCATAACTATAAATATCTTCAGGCAATGCCGCTAATAGCGCATCAAATGCCAAATGATTCAAAGCCCCATCTCGAATCACAATCAGGTCTTTCCCCTCAATCGCCTCCACAAAAGGAGCCAGCAGCGTCTGATACAACGCATACGAATGATGCGCAAAGTCTTTCGCCTGAACCAAAGACCGCAACCCCTCTATATCTTCTTCCATCAAACTATCTCGCCCAATGGTTTCCACACGCAAACCATCTTCTTCAACCAAAAACATATACAAAGAGTCTTTCCCCACAAAATATTCCAACAATACCTGATTCGAACCCGAAAGCATCTCCTGAACTCCTGCTACATCCACCGTCGAAACATCATACTTCAACGCATAGTATGCAGGATACGCCTCTTCCATCCGCCGAATAAACCGCTGATGACGAGCCCGCAAGTCAAACACCTGATTCATCAGTTTCGAAATCTCTCCTTTATCTACATTCACTGCCTGCTGCAACCGCTGCAACGCAACCTGATAGTTCGTCAATGATTTCTTCATCTCCAACTCCTCCTGTTGCAATGCTTCAGGAATCCCAGCAAACACCTTCGCTTGCGACTCATGTACAGCTTCATACAACAACATCGCTTTGCTCTTCTCCGAAAACCCAAAGGCATCCGACAAGTACCGCTCTTCTCCACTGACTTCATACAACCACAAGCACACCTGTATCCCTCCTTCATACACAGACCACGAATCCTTCAACAGACGTAACTTCGAACCGCTCTGTGCCAAACCCGTACGTACCGCATCAATCAATGCCAACGCAAACTGATAACTATGATACGCACAATCTAAATCAGACCGCTTCCCTTCTTCTCGCCAAAGCGACCCATACACATCAGCCTGTAGCAAAACGATATCCAACAAGTCCTTAGGGTAGATTACACGCTGCAAATCAGGCAATTGCCCCTTGCACAAAACGCCTGCATCTCCCCCCAACAACGAAACTGCTTTCTGCGTATATCCCAATGTCTCCCGAAGTCGACCCAAAACCTGATACTCCTTAGCCGTATACGAGTAAAAAAACGCCAGTAGCTTCTGATACTTATCCGAATTGTTCTCTAACAATTGTATTGCCTGACGATAATACCCCACAGCCTTCTCTCCTTCTTCTCGCCCATCATACGTCCGACCTAAGTTCACATAAGACAACGCAACACCCATCGTATCATAAAGTGCCGCATATACCTCACGCCCCTTATCAAAGTACGCCCGAGAACCCGCCACATCATCCTGCTGCAAATAAGCCGTACCCAAATTGTTATATGCCTCTGCCAAATACTGATGAGGCACATCTAAGTACAACTTCTCCGCCAATGACAACGCCTTGGAATAATACCCAAAGGACGTAGCCGCTTCTCGTCTCTGGCTATACACAATCGCTTTCGCCTGATACAACTGCAACGTAAGGCTATCCTGTGCCTCTTCATGCAAGGACAACCCCTTGTCAAAATAGGACAAGGCCAAATCTGACTCCCCCTTAAAGATGTACAAGAATCCAATATTTTTGTAGCACTCTACCACCTTATCTTGCTGTTGTGTTGTTCCAAATAATTCCGCCGCCTGCAAAAAATAGCGCAACGACTCATCAACCTGATTCTGCTTCTTGGATGCAAGTCCTTTCTCAAACAATGCTTCTCCGCTAGAAGGCTGAGCTTCAAGACCCATCCAAACACATACACACATCAAAAATATAGCATAAACTCTCATGTCAGATCAGATTGTCGAAGGGATAAAGGCCAATGGATTGAGGCTAACAAATCAATTTGATTCCAAGTTAGCAAAAATCCATATACCCTACATCCCCTCTACAAACCCAATCTCCAATTACATCACGATATCACAACTACCACCGAATCACCAAGCGTCTATTCCCCACAAATTCTCCATCTACCACCAACGAATATAAATACACGCCATTACTCAATCCGAGCGTCTCCAACTTAACCTTGGTATACCCACGCTCTTTCACTTCAACCCGCTTGATCTCCTGTCCTGTCGCAACATCCGTCAAAACAATCTCCGCATGTCGCACATCTTCCAACACCACCAAAGGAATCGACGTAAAATCAACCGTCGGATTCGGAATACAAGGGAACAACCGATTTTCTTGAAGCACTGGCTCCATAAAGCTCGATTCATCCTTCACACCTTCTTCTATAAACGCATAGAGCAATGACTTCAATTCCATCAGCTCTCCACGTTGAACCTTATTCAATTCTTCTAATTGATCAACCTTATCTTCTAAATAAAGAATATCTCTTTGTTGCTCCTGAATACCATCAACCAATGCTGGAACCAATCCTACATAATTCATTGCTAGATAGTCAATTCCATCCTCTGTTGGCGGAGCAGCAGGATCTTGAAAGTGTTCGTCATGTACCAACTCAGGAAACACCTCTTGCACATCTTGAGCAATAAACCCAATCTGATTTCCTTCAGGCAATGCCATCTTCGAATACCGATCGGTATGATACAAGTACCGCTTAGGCTCTAGCTCCATCAACTTCTCCAACGAATTCCGCAATGGCTCAATGTCTCGCTTCAACTTACGATCCGAGCTCGTCAAATAAGTCGCCGCCTGTACTGAGCCACTAACTTCTATATCCCCAGTAAATACAGCCGCATGTCCATTTCCATCTCCTGGCGACAAGTCCACAGCCCACAATCCTGCAAAACCGCCTTCTAATACAGCTCCATATCCTGTAGCCCCACCATCTATATACGAACTAATCCCCTTCATATTCGCACTACCATTCTGACTACCCACATACTTTATCTTCAGTATTTTATTGTCATCACTCTCATGAGACCCAACCAAACACAAAGTTGTGTCCTGCGTAGGTCCAGCAACCAAACAATCCCCAGGGCCAAGCACCTCATAAGGATCCCCAATAGCTAACTGCCCCAAACTATCCGCATATACAAAGAAATTACCGATACCGCTCTCCAAGCTCTCAACCAACAATTCCCCAGCTACATGCAAATCAGCAATCGGACAATTCGTTCCAATTCCCACCAAACCTTCATGATTAATAAACACTAAATCATCCCAAGCATTAATCGCATTCTCACTACCCGAATGACTAAATGCAAAGAAATCTTCTGTCGTATCTGTCAAGGAAAAAGCCATATGATACGCCCCACGTTCCATCACCTCCCGATCAGCCATCAGGGTAAAACCTGTATTCCCATTTCGCCGATTAAACTGCCCCAATCGTTGGAACATAGCAGCTCCTGCCACATTCTTACCCACACAATTGACCACATTCCCATCTACCACCACTATCGAATCTGGCGACACATCAAACATAGTCGTCACATCTCCTATATTCACAGGCCCTTCCATAATCGTGGGGCCATTCACATTCACAGGGCCATTGAAAGACGTATTCCCATCTACCTCTGTATCTCCTTGCATCAAAGTAGTTCCGCTAATATGCAACCGAGCCTCAGGAGTCGTCGTACCAACTCCCACCTTACCCTGCGTAGGAACCAAATACACCCCCGTCGTATCCTCCGACGTAAGCATATTCACCTGGTTTCCCCCATTATTGAACCGAATCCGAAAAGGGCCATCAAAATAAGTCGTTCCATTCAACTCCAAATCCCCATCAATGAACATCGGTCCATTCACATGTACCGAATCATTCATCACCACATCCTTATTCATAATCATCTCCCCATTCGAAACCGTCACATTCTCCAACGAGGTCGTCCCATATATAGAAACCCGACTCCAAAATATCCCGTCTCCCCCAACCTCCATCGTTCCATTTACATCCAACAAAGCCGAAGGAGTCGTCGTACCAATCCCCACCTTACCCTGTGTAGGAACCATATACAAACCTGTTGTATCTCTCGAAGCAAACATCGAAATAGGATTTCCTGCCGTAGGCATATAACGTAAGTTAAATGACGCATTCGGCGTCACAAACTCTCTCGAACCATAATCAAATACCACACTACCATTACTTGTCCCCGCCACATCATCTCCTCCAATCATCTGCAAACGAGGCGCAAAGTCCGTTAATGTTCCACTCTTAATCGTCAGCCGACTATCCGCATAAGCAGTCGCAATCTGCGTATGCCGCGCCTGATTCCCCGTCGCAGGTGTCGCCTGTCCTGTAAAGTAAAGCGTATAACCATTAGGAGAATCTGCATTATCATCAGCCAATTTCAAGGCTGCGGGAGTAGCAGCCGTAGTACTCCCTATAGTTCCCCCCTTCACAAAAACATAAGGCTGGCAAAAAGTTTGGCTAACAATAAAAGAGAGCAATAGAAATAACAAAAATCTTTTCATGGGCTTGTCTAATGTTTTTAATGTCTAACTACCAATTCGTACACACGCAATCATGCGCAAATATCTCTATCAATTTATAGTACAATGATGAATATCAATACAAAACAACCTTCTTTACATAACGCCCTCCAGACGCCGACCGAATATTCAAACTATAATATCCCCCACTCAAGGCTTCAGCCTCCAATCGAACCACAAACGAATTCTCTCCTACCTCCAACACAATCGATTCCTGATACACCACCTTCCCCATCACATCCACCAATTCCAAAAGCCCTGTACCGCTTTCCGCTTCATCAATCCCCAAATGCACATGCAAAACTTCATGCGCAGGATTCGGATACACCAACAATCGTCCTTCATTCCCCAAACAAACCTGCTCAACTACCGACGAATACTGAAATGTCCCATCCACATCTATAAACTTCAACCGATAGTATCCCCCACCAGCTCCCTCATCAAAATACGTATAGCCTAATTCCTCCTCACTATACCCACTCAACTCTACCTGCGCAATCCCCTCATACGCCAATCCATCCACACTTCGCTCCACCTCCACATAATCGCTCTGACTCTCCCGACCCGTCACCCAATGCAACCCAATCCCATCTTCACGACACAATCCCTCAAACGACAACACCTCCACAGGTAACACATCCAACACAGAATCACAAGGAGGCACAATATTATCCAATACCGCCCGATACTTAGGCGCATCAATCGAATCCAACGACTGATCAATATGCTCTAAATGCCCCCACGAACCATACCGAGACTCACGAGGTCCCGCCAAGGTAAACGTAATAGCCATCTCCGAACCCAAAGCCCGCATCGTATCAATCACCTCTTGGTACAAATTATACATATCAGGGTGAATCTGAGCATCATACGTCCCCTGCTGAAAAGATTCAATCAAAGGATTACTCGTCATATGCTGCCCTCCTTCATAATGAATGATAGGCTTCCCATACATACTCGCATTATCCCGATCAAACCGCATAGAAGCCCCTCCAAAGTTCTGGAACAAAGAGCGCGTACAATCCAATACATCCTGACCCGTAGCATTTGCCCCCAAAGACTGCAATTGGCCTCCACAACCATCTCCATACCCAAAGTACCAGCTTATCGAATAATAGTCATATTCCTCAGGCGGTATCTCAGCAAGTATCTGCTCCCCCACCCATACATTCCCACGCTGAGACGCAATCACCCGCTTCAACCGTTCTCGATCCCCACCGAACTCCGCATCCCATATCCGAAACAACTCCCGCGACTTATTCGCATACGCCCGAGGATAAGGATAATGCGAAGGATACTGTTGCGATACCCAATGTGCCTGACCAAACGACCAATTCCACACCTCATTAGAATACTCCAAATAAACCTTCAAATTCGGATCCAATGAATCCCGAAACAGCCGCGCCATACCACGCATATACCCCTCATCAGCCAAATGCGGCACACACACCCATACATCTCTTTGCAGTCGATTCGCCAAGGCAATCATATACTCATACGCAACCCCATCAAAATCCCCCTGCGAACAATCCGTCGGCATCTTCCGATCACTCCACGAAAGCTGAGTCGAACTATTTGTCATATTCCAATTCATAAAGCGAATCGTTCCAAAATTCGACATATGATCCAAGAACACTTCATAAAAAGGCTCTGCCTCAAAGTTCGCCTCATGCTCTACCCGCACAACCCGTATATTCCGCACATGATCCCCCAATTGAGAATCCAAAATATCCAGATAAATATTCCCCTCACCCACAACCCGAGCCTCCAATCGACCCGCAGTCGTGTCCGTAAGAAACATAGCTCCTCCCACTTGCACCACACCCGTTCCATCATACAATATCACATAATCACCCAAAGGCATATGCCCCTCAGCCGACAAACTAATACGCGCACGTTGCAAACCAAGAGAAGTAGGATAAGGTAATTCTATCGGATACCCATTACTATCAATAGGAATCTCATCCATCACATTCGTATTCCACCAAGGCGGTGCAGGCACATAATGATAGGAAAAGAATCCCCCTGTATACTTAAAATAATCCTTAAACGGACGCTCAAACTCCCAATAGGCAATTCTCGACAAATGAATCCCAAACTCCAACTCACAATCTTCCTGACTCCAACCCGCACACGTACTCGAATCCACCGCAACCATAATCTCCAACGAATCCGTACAAACCGCACTTGTCCCCGTCGAACGAACCATATAACGCCCAGGAGCCAAACCCGTAAACACATCATTAACCATATCAGGCCCCCGAACACTCCCATCAGGCAACACCAACTCATACGTTCCATTAATCCCCGCATACACCTGAATCACCCCATTCGAATCCCCACAACTCGGACGCTGAATCATCCGAGCCGTAACCAAACAGGGAATTTCCCCACTACTATCCCGAACCTCCACAAACGAATTCACACTACTCGAAAGCCCACAACTATCCGTAACAGTCAGCCGAACCTCATAATACCCAGGATGATCAAACGTATACAAAGGCGCAATCGAACTATCAGGCACAAAATCCTGAAAGTCCCACACATATGAATCAATCAAACCATTCAAATCATAAGAAACACTCCCATCAAACTGAACCGCAAAAGGCACATTTCCCACCGTAGTATCCACCGTCATCAACGCCACAGGAGGCGAATTAGCCGCAATTGTCCCATCAGGAGCCGCACATCGATAGCTCTCCGCCACCCGAATCTCATCAATCCCTCCATTCCCAGCAAACGCCCCCCCATACCAACGCAAAGACGCAAACCCAAACGTACGACTCATCTCCACCGTCCGACTAGGCACACTCACCAAACTATCCCCCAAACCCGTTGGGTTCATATATAAATGTACACGTGTAACATTCGTGCTATCATAATCTAAATGTAAAACAAAAAAAGCCGCACTACCTGCAACCACAGGCACATCCGTCCGATACACCCCATTATCCACCCGCAAACTCCAATACCGAACCCCACTACTATCCGAATCCGTCCCATAATATCCAACCCCCACATTCAAAGCCCCATTCAGCCAAGCAACCGTCTCCGCATGCAAATCCGCAAACACCTGCTCACCATTATTAGCCCCCTTCATAATAAGCGCACTCACAAACAAATCCATATCTTCATTTCGACCAATCAACTCATCATCTCCCAAATACCCCCCAAAAGGCCCAGTAGCCGAAAGGTCAAACACCCGACCAGACGACAAATACGCACGTCCACCACCACCCGAATTCCCCTCCGTCACCAAATCCCCATACCCCAAACTCCCCAACTGCACCCCATATCCAGGCTGCACCACATCCCCATTCTGCACACTCCACGAAGTCCCCCAACCAGAACCCTGCCCAGCACCACTCAACACCGCCCCATCCACATAATTAAAGCCCTCATAGGCCAGAGGAGAACAAATACCCTCGCAGTTTTGTGCTGCGAGGGAGTATGGTATCATCATTAACACCACAAGAAAGTTACAAACCCATATACCAAACCAATATTTCATAACAGTAATCTTCTAAACCATAAGCATCGAGCAAAAGCATTCAAAAAACGTCTATTCTAAAACAATGATTAAAGAGGCTGAGGGATGATATACACATCAGAACCCGACAAATTTCTACCCCGCACATACCGAATCAAGCCCAAACCATCCAGTACAGGAACATCCGCTCCAACCACCTCACTGCCATCCTGCACCACTCTCACATTATAACCATCCTCTCTGAGCAAAAAGCTCAACGTCTCCAAAAGCAAAAGCGAATCCCGTAAAACAATCATAGTAATAGTCATTAAAAATTTCACAGTTGAGAAAACGAAAGCGTCTCCATCCATCCAATCCCCACAATCACCCGATCAACCTCCTCATCAACCAGCCCCACAACCTAACCGCCTTCATATATAGATGTAACCCACAATCAAAAGGTCAGTACCCATCCGAAACTTTTTCTCAAAAAATATCCAATCCCCCTCACCCACCACTCTCATCTCCATAATCCCCACCCATACTCTCCCCAAACCCCACCAATCCCTCAATCCTTCCCCTCAAACCCACTCCAACCCCACCAAAAACTACCCTTCCCCCATCCAAAATCCCCCTCAGCCCACTCACAGCTACCCATAACCCATCCACAGCCACCCCAAACTCAAAAATACTACCACAAATCGAATCAATCGCCAGCGAAACCCATTCACAGATACCCATAACCCATTCACAGATACCCATAACCCATCCACAGCTACCCCAAACCCAAAAACACTACCACAAATCGAAACAATCGCCAGCGAAACCCATTCACAGATACCCTCAACCCACTCACAGCTACCCCAAACCCAAAAATACTACCATAAATCGAAACAATCGCCAGCGAAACCCATTCACAGATACCCTCAACCCATCCACAGCTACCCCAAACCCAAAAATACTACCATA
>Ga0163111_10000188_pt1 | contig 36100 bp, 50 predicted proteins | sample CRUFie1St18metaG_FD_109645 | JGI IMG/M metagenome (GOLD analysis project Ga0163111, IMG submission 109645) | Marine microbial communities from the Costa Rica Dome - CRUD Field 142mm St18 metaG | ecosystem: Environmental > Aquatic > Marine > Oceanic > Photic zone | place: Costa Rica: the Eastern...
AACTGTTGACATTACACAAGACGGCAGTGGACAACATAACACTTCAGTATCTATGACAGGTTTCAGTTCAACACTTGACTTAACACAGTCTAGTTCAAATAATCAAACATATTCAATAAATCAAAACTGCACTAATGCAAATGGTTGTGGTACAACTACGATAACACAAAACTAATAAATACGTTATGGAGACAAAACAAAAAAGTCGCTGGCAACGGTTTAAAGAATGGTGGACTATTGATCACGTTGTTGATCTTTGTGTTGATGCATTACTTTTAATATGGGAAGTAGTTTCAAGTCCTATTCTTATTGTTGTTAGAATCATTAGACACTTTATAGGTGATTGGTTTGTTGGCGGACTTAAAAGAATTGTCAAAGGTATTGTTCACTGGTTTGCTCGTAAAAGAGAATATCGTAAAGCACACGGACACGGAATACTTAGGACCTATTGGTGGTTAATATTATTAAGTCCTTTTATATTTTTTATCTTGTTTATTTTCCTTGCAATTATTACTGGCGTTTCTCAAGACCTTTCTACGATGATAGAATTATTAATACGTGGTTGTGATTCACTTCAACCTGGTGCAGAACAGTATTGGTGCAATATATCATAATACAATAAATAGTTTTGAGCAAGGGAGAGCGAGTTGATAGATCCATTCACCGCCATGGCGGCGGCAACTACTGCCTTTCAAACTGTTAAGAAGTTTGTTAATGCAGGCCAAGACTTTGAAAATGTAATGGGCCAAATGAGCAAATGGTATACCTCAGTATCCGATTTCCGAAAAGGCCAACAACTACAAAAGAAACCACCCATCTTTAAAAAACTACTTGCCGCAGGTTCAGTAGAAGAAGAAGCACTTAATCTATTAATACACGAAAAGAAAATAATGGAGATGGAAAAAGAACTTCAAACATTACTTAACTTCCGCTTTGGGTTTGGTACATGGGACGAACTTAAAGACATGCAACGAAAAATCAGAGCCCAACGTGAACGTGAAGTTTATAAACAAGCAGAAGCAAGACAGGCAATGATTAATGGAATTGCAATTACGGCATTACTTGCAATAGCATGTACAATGGTAGGTGGTATCATATATTTTATAGCAAAGGCTAAAGGAATGATTTAGTTGAAGTATGTTTACAACAACCTAGTGTATGAAAATAGGAACAACAAAGGAATACTGTACAGAGACGGTAAGATATTGTTTATAGGAAATAGTTGGAACGGCATATTACAATTTTTAGCATACAGTGGAAACGCAGTTGAAGTACGACAGATGTTCAAAGCACAACTTGAACAAAGAGAAAAGCCTAAGTTTAGATCAGGAACTGAGGAATAGTGATGATACATGCATTTATGTTGGTAGTACTAATTGCAGAAGTACAACAACCATCCCCAATGTATTTTAGAAGTATAGATGTTTGTCAATACTATGCTAAACGTATACCAAAGCAATACGGAAACTATTCATACTCTTATCTAGTACCTAAAGAGCATAGAGTAACTGCTTATTGTAAGCCTGTAAAAGTACAAGACGGCCCCTACATTTACGACCACTAACTTTAACACAAATAAATACAATTATGAAATATGTAACACACTGGGCAACTGCTTTGATTACTTTAGCAGTACTTTCTTTTATAGGATTTTCAGATCCATTTGTAAAAGAAACTATGCGATTAAAGTCATTTGACCTTATACAACAATATGATGAAACCACAGTTTCACAAGATGTTGCAATATTAGAAATTGATGAAAAGTCAATAGAAAAATACGGACAATGGCCTTGGAATAGAAAAACACTTGCAGATATTATTTGGAAGTTACGAGAATCAGGTGCTGGGGTAATTGTCATGCCTATACTATTCTCTGAAGAAGATAGATTAGGTGGTGATATGGAACTTGCCCAAGCATTGGTAGGTAACGGAATCATAATTGCACAAACAGGAACTGCCCAAGGTGTTAATAAAAATGCAGTGCCAAGAGGTGTTGCGAAAATAGGTGATCCTATGCCTTGGTTATTTGAATGGCCGGGTATGTTAGGACCAATAGAATTATTAGGATTAAATGCTGACGGTGTTGGTGTTATTTCTACTGTTCCTGAAATTGATGGTGTTGTAAGACGTGTGCCTTTGATTATGAAAGTAGGTGACGAAACTTATCCAAGCATTGCTATGGAAACAATTAGAGTTGCTGTAGGTGATCCAAGTTATCAAGTTAAAACTGAACAAGGTGGAATAACTGCCATGCGTGTTCCAAAATACCAAACTATAAAAACTGATCAATTTGGAAGAATATGGTTAAGGTACAATAAACAATTTGAATCAATAAGTGCATCGTCAGATGATTACACTTCACTTGCAGGCAAGACAGTTATAATTGGAATCACAGCAGAAGGACTTGCCAATGTGATAGCAACACCAAGAGGAGAACAGTTTGGACATATGCCAATTGCCACAAGTTTGCAAACAATAATAAATGGAGATACTATTGTCCGTTTTGATTATGCAACCTTTGTAGAATGGGTAGCAAGTATCATAGGTGGTTTATTGCTAATTTTAATAGCCGTACGTGCTCCTTACTGGGCAGTTGGGGCAATGATACTCATTACTGTTACAACGCCAGTGTATGGTGCTTATATTGCGTTTACGAAGCATTTACAACTGTGGGACTGGAGTTGGTTTGTGCTTGTAACATTTATTACAGGCTTTCATGCTACCTTTAATAGATTTGTTGTTGAGTTTTTTGAAAAGCAAAAGATCAAAAAACAATTTGCTGGATATGCTTCTCCAACAGTGGTACGCATGTTACAAGAAAATCCTGCACTTATCAAAGACGGCATGAAAAAAGATATTTCAATTTGTTTCTCAGATTTGAGAGGCTTTACACCTTTGGGTGAAAGTTTTGGAAATGATGTAAAAGGATTAACCAAATTGATGAACGGATATATGGACGCAATTACACAACCAATTTTAGATATAAATGGAATGGTTATTAAGTATATTGGAGATGCTAGTATGCATATACATGGTGCTCCGTTAGATGATCCTGAACATCCTAAAAGTGCTGTTCAAACAGGGTTGAACATGTTAAAAGCAGTAGAAAAATTTAATGATAAAATTACAGCAGAAGGTCGTCCTCCAATTGGAATGGGTGCTGGTATAAACAGTGGCCTTGGATACTTAGGCGAAATGGGATCAACAAGTAGACATTCTTATGATGTACTTGGAGATAGTGTATCTACTGCCGCTCGTATTGAAAGTAAATGTAAAGAGTATGGATGCCTTTTATTAGTAGGTGAAAGCACATATCAAGCAACCAAAGATGATTTCTTTTATCTTAAAGTAGATGATCTACAAGTTAAAGGAAAAAGCGTAGGACTTTCTATATACACTGTATTAGATAACGTAGGGCCTGCTTGGGCAGGTGCTCAACGCAAACATCATCAAATGCACGAAGATTACAAAGCACAAAGATTTGATGATGCAATTAAAAAATGTCGTTTGTTACATAGCCATTTTGATCATAAGATGGAAAAATATTACGACATGTGGATTGAACGTTGTGAGTATCAAAAAACTCAAGATCTACCAGAAGATTGGAACGGAGTGTTCGTTGCATCAACTAAATGATACTGAATATCGAGTAGTACAACTTAAACGTAGAATTGCAGAACTAAAAGAAAAAATAGGATATACGTCAAGTAATGTAAAACCTGGTCCACAGACTGTAATATCCAAAAACTCAAGTCCTGTTCCTGCCAGCCATAATGCCGACGCACCAAAGACTTACAATAGTCAACGTGCCAGTGAATTAGATAATCTAAAAAACCGACTACGAAAGCGAACTTGATATCTATCATAAGTGCAACTAAAAATGTTCCTACACCATGATGAAAATAATGAGTGTGAGCGGGTTTGTTAAAATATTCTGTTTTATTTGAAGGGTAAAGGCGTTGGATTGCTAGATCGCAAAAGGCATGTTTTACGAATAATAAAAATACAAAAATTAAGACAGTGCTTGGCAAACTAATACTCCGATACAGGTACCAAATATAATACCTATCACCAAGTACTTAGCCAAGTCTATTGAAGTCCACAGTTGATTTCCGAGCGAAGTTTTTGCTCTGTTCCATGCCTGTGTTTCAATATTACTTCTTTGACTCATCGTTCTTTCCTGTACTATCAAAACCTTGAGTAAAACTTTTATTACGTGATAGAATTTCATCTAAATCGTTATCTAATTTTTTACCTGTGGCCGCTTCTATCTCATCTTTGTATTCAAGCACCATTGATAGTTTTGTATTAAGTCTAATCATATCGTTGTCTAACATTCTAATACGATCAACTAGTTTTATAAGTGTAGTATTTGCTTCGCCTAAAACAGGTTTGATTTCAGTTGTTACCCATTTCCAAACATAGTAAACAAAGTAACCAAGACCCATAGCGGCTACTATAGGAAAACCAAAATCTTTAATTGCTGTTGCTAGTTCACTAGTCACGTCGAGCGTCCTCTTTTCCTTCATTCGCCGCAATTCTATCTGTATTAGGACGAATGCTTAGAACATAACTTAACAGGGCATCTATTTTTACAAGGTCATTGTTCATAGTTTGTACACGATTATCTAACGCACCGATAATTGCTTTAAGACCTTGTACTGATCCTGTTACACTTGCTAATATGAATTTCAACGTTGTGAAAACAAAGACACCGGCGGCTATAGCCCCTGCTATAGGGAAACCGACTTCTCCCACAAACGTTAAAAAATCCATACTGTACACATCCTCGCTTCGTATAGATATTTATCGCTTATTTGGAAAAAAAGTAGTACATAATACAAAATAAGTGTTGACACATATCTACTATGGTGTTACTATATAAACATAGTTAGGAATTAGGCATAGAGGAGATTCCAATCATGGCTTACTATACTCACACTAAAGACCCTATCGGAGTTTTCGTTGAAAAAGACGTGGGCAATTTTTTTGAATATTCACACAATGATGACCCGATCAGTGTATGTGAAGATTTCCCACACAAGGTTTGGGTTGGTGGTATAGTAAATGATCATGGTTGGCGCTATGCCAATGTGAAGAAGACAGTGGCCTATATTGTAACAGATGAAGATGAATTTGGTCTTCCTGTTATTGAGAAATGGGACATCAAAAAGCATAGGGAGTACAGTTAAAAGTTACTGCCCGTAGTTCAGTTGGATTAGAACAACTGTCTTCTAAACAGTAGGTCGCAGGTTCGAGTCCTGCCGGGCAGGCCAATTCGTAGCACAAGAGTGCTACACATAAGGAAAGATCTGGGGATCCGTGAGCGTAGTTTGGTAGGTACTCCGTGTTCATAATGAGCCAGATCACTGAGTAGGCGGGATGGGGGCCGTACTTGGAGAATATAAAGGTTGACATTTACGCTAAATATACGTATATTATAATTATGCCTAAATACGAAAATTGGACAGCCAGCGATGCAATAGACAGAGCGTTACTAGATAACGATATACATTATCTTCATGGCGAACTTACAAACGAAAACGTAAGTGAAACCATTAAATGGATATTAAGTGCTAATCTAGTTAAAAAGCCAAAAAGAGTTTTAGAACTTTATCTCAACACACCAGGCGGTGATTTGTATGAGATGTTTGCACTAATTGATGTAATGAAAACAAGTTATCATCATATAAGCACAGTAGGTGTTGGTGCTATTATGAGTGCAGGCTTTTTAATTTTTGCAAGTGGTTCTCAAGGTTATAGATACATTGGTAAGAACACAGGCATAATGAATCATCAACACAGTGACAGCATGGAATCTAAAATGCATGACATGAGGGCACAAATGAAAGAAAATCAAAACTGTGAATTACGTTGCTTAAATATATTGAAGGAGGCAACTGGTATGTCTATGCAGGAAGTAAGAAGTAAGTTTATCAAGAATCCTTCAGATCAATATTACACAGCAAAACAAATGATAGACATGGGTATTGCTGATCAACTTTTATAAGGAGTCTACAGAATGATTAATCCTCGGCAAACCGGACCGAACAGTTGGATTGTGGAAGTAAAAGAAAACAGTAAAACAAAAGAACTGTTTATAGAGTTTCCAAACGGAAGTTTAGATCAAATGGGTTGGGACACAGGTGATACACTTATTTGGGAAGAATTAGATCACGGTGCATGGAGTTTAAAGAAAAAAGATGAAGAAGTTTAAAGATAATATTGACGACTTCTTCAAGTGGGTCAAAGGCACTGAACTTGTTGAACTCGATGATATTGATGTAAGCGAGGATCCTGTTAGACCGGAACTTACATTAGGTTTTAGAATTACACATGGTCGTAAGATATTTGGATTAAAATACAACGATGAGATAGAAGCAATCGTTTGTGTTGCACTATGTCCTGAAGTTCCTTATACTACTAGAGAAATGGATTACATGTCACAGGCGGCCAATCAGGAAGGACAACGTGGAGAAATAGTTGTTGCATATACGGTATGGTCACGCAAACGTGGAGCAGGAAAAGAGATTATTAATAAGTTAAGAGAGTGGACTATAGCAAACAAGTTTAGTAGACTAGTTACACTATCGCCATTAACACCTATGGCAACACATTTCCATATAAAGAATGGTGCAAAGCAAGTACATATCAATGATGTAACACAAAACTTTGAATACAAATTAACTTAAATAGTAGTATGCTTTTATTTGAGATTCAACAACCGCGATCTAGATCAGAATTAGAAAAATCATTAGATGCTTTTCTAAATTATCTAAGCATGGAAGATGATCTACAACCTAAATTTATTGCAAAAAAACTACATCATACAATAGTACATTTAGGTGTTGCAAAAGTTTCAGTAGAATTTACTGACAATGTTGATATCAACGATATGAATCTTAATGCAACTTATGATCCGTGGGACGATGAAGATGAACAAGATCCTTATAGAATAGAATTGCTTTTCAATCCTAAAAATAAAGATAGAATTAAATTTACAACAGATACTATTGAAGAAATCAAATACAGAATAATTGATGCACTAGAACATGAAATGATTCACAGTATGCAATATCGCAATCGTGACTTTGTGACACAAAAGAATTATCGTAGTAAGAACAGAGAAAAAAGTTATCTTGGCAATCAAGATGAAATAGAAGCATTTGCAAAAAATATTTCAAGTGAATTACTTAGACATGCAGACAAGGAAAGTGCTTTAGAAATGTTACGTAAAGCAAACAGTACAACAGAACTTCGTGACAAACTAGGTAATCTATTAAGTCCTAATCTAGTAGGATATCTAAACGCATGGGACTTTAATACAAGACATCCCGTGATAAAAAAGTTACTCAAAAAAACTTATTTTTATATACAAAACAGTTGACACAAGTACCGTTCGGTAGTATAGTATATAAACAGTTAGACATCCATAAGGAGCAATAATCATATACAGGCAGGGTAGGTTAAGTGGTAAACCAGCGGGTTTATACTCCGTAGCAATAGATAATTGGCTAATCTCGGTTCAAATCCGGGTCCTGCTACCATTTTTTAATAACGTTGAAGGCGGGCGTGGTGGAATAGGTAGACACACAAGACTTAAAATCTTGAGACCACAGGTCGTGCGAGTTCGAGTCTCGCCGCCCGCACCAACGTTTACATAGGACAAGACAATGACTTGGAATTTTAGAATTATGCGTCGATACCAACATGATAAACCTGATATGTTTTGGTATGAGATTGTAGAAGTATATTACGGTGAAGATGGTATTCCCATGATGTGGGGAGATAGTCACGGACCTATCGTAACGGATTTAGATATTGAATTAGATTCAAATGACCAACAAGACTTAGAAACATTTGTAAAAACAAATCTAACTGAACAGTTTGCACAATTGATGAGAGATATTGATGGACGTGGACCTATTTTAGATGAACGTGACTTTGAAAAAGGCGGAGTTTATTCTGATCATCCTGATGCAGTAAAACTACAAAAGGATATTGAAGATATTAGTAATATGAACTCTGAAACGATTGCTCGATTAAGAGCAAAATTAGATAAGGAGGACGAAGATGAAGTTTGAAGATATTAAATTTGTCAACACGACTGTACCTGATGGTATTCAAGCATTAGTTCCTTTTGGTGACTATGAATTAAGTATTGTTCAAAACGATACATCTTATGGTGGCAAGAATGGACTTTATGAAATAGGTGTGTTCAAAATTGAAGATGGGGAAGCAAATAGTATGATTGAACTTCCGGGTATTACTGAGCCTGGTGATACAGTCAAAGGCTTCCTTACTGAAGATGGTGTAATGGCTATTATGAAAAAAATGCATTTCATTGCTGGTGTAGATGCAAAATAAAGTTTGGTCAGTTACTATTAACGGCATGAATGATTGTGTTATTATGACAGAATCAGAGGTTACCCTTGTGGCTTTGAAGTTTGGTAATGAAATTGAAATTACTAATATGACCGACCGCCACGGTATTAAACCTGAACATTTGCACAAACTACATCGTATGCAAGATACAATGCCTGATGATGTAGTATGGTTAGGAGATAAACCTCCCACTCAAACATTTGTAAAAGGTGTTGGACCTGGTATGTTTGGTGGTGCGGCAAAAATGGTTTGGGAATTTGAAGACCTAATGGCAATGTAGTGGTTGACAACATTTGTTTTTTATAGTATAGTAACATTACACAATAAGGAGTGATACACATGGACATTAACGCATTAGTTGAACAGTTCGCAAGAATGTCAATTCAAGAACGGAATGATTTTGCTGAAACAATTACAGCAAAATGGCCACACTTGGCTACACAGATTAGTAATCTAATTGATGTGTACGGAATGATTAATGAAACAAAAGAACCCGTGACATGAGCGGTCAACGTCGCTGGCTAAAAATATGGGCCAGAACAGTTGGCATGCCAATTGGTATCACCGACGACGATAAGCCAGAGTTTCTTCCGATATCACAGGATGATGTTAGAAAGGCTCTGGCTTTTCGCACCTTTTGGATTGTTCTGCATATCGTAACTTGTTTAATGATTATTGCAGGCAATGCCAAATTGCTAGTAGGAGATTAAAAAATGATGTGGATTGATTATAACATTCAAAGTTATCCTGATGGTAGTTTTAGTGTTGTAGGGGATTGGCCTGGTGAAGTAATGGGTATTACAAAAGACGGAAAGCCAAAGGACAATTTCTTGTATAGACCCGGAGATGTATTCAAAGTTAATGAATACGGAGTACTTAAAAAAGTAACAGATACTGAAAAGTTTACTGTTTATAAGGAAGAAGTGAACAAATAAGGAGAGTTGGCTGAGTGGTTGAAAGCAACGGTCTACTAAACCGTCATACATTAATTTGTATCGTGGGTTCGAATCCCACACTCTCCGCCACTAAATATTAATATGAAGAACATTGTATACATACTAGGATTACTATGCTCAGTCGCATTTGCAGGTGGATTTATCACAGGCACTAGTGCATTTGGACAAGAAAAACCAAGTCAAATGGTGCAACTGCCCATTATGATTGACTGTGGTCCTGTAGAAGAAGTTGGAGCAATCTTACAAAAATATAAAGAACTTCCAACAGCAAAAGCAATGGTAACTTGGCGTTTGCCTAGCGGACAGTATCTGAAAGGTCCAATGACTATTTGGGTCAATCCAGAAACTTTTACTACAAGTATTACTATTGAACCAACTGAAGGTTATGCTTGTGTTGTTATGCCAGGAACAGACTTTGGTCCTTTCTTGCAAGGAAGTGCTACTTAAATAAATACTGTTATGAAAGCACAACTTCAGACCAATAAAGGAAAGTTAACTATTGACATTCCTGTTATTAATAGATATAAGGTAGTTGCAAAAACTGCTACAACCTCTGCAGACTGGACACAGTTTTGGACATGGTTGCGTTACGAAATGCGTATTGATTACAATGTAAATCAAAAAGTTATCGGTTGTAATGCTTTCAACCTCAGCAAAATTAAAAAACAGTGGTCATCTAAATTTTATTTCGACAAATAAGCCTTTTTGTTCATAATTGAGCAAATTCAGAAATAAACCTCTTGCTTTTTCTAAAAAGACTATATATAATTTAACAATAACTTTATTTGGAGTTTTATGCTGATGGCTAGAAGAAAAACGGTTGTAAAAAGATTTAAGAGCACAAACCTGCCCCCAGACTTTGCAGAAAGCAAAGATTGGACTGGTGAACAGTTCAGTAGAGCAAAGGATCATGCTTACCAATATTACAGATTGGAAAAGAAAAATGCAGACTTTAAAAAGTATGTACTTGAATATGTTAAAGCAAATGACAAGTGGAAAGAGCAATACAAAGTTATAAACAAAGCACCTGACAATAAATTTAATAGTACACTTGGTGCTTTATGTAAATTGACAACACAAGGTATGCCTGACGTACATGAAAAGTATAATGAGTATTGGGAAAGTCTTCCAGGAACTACAGGTACTCCAAAACCAAATCATCAATACATAGACAAGTGGCTTACTGAAATTGCTACTGTTGGAGAAACTATTGTTGAAGAAAAGATAAAAGAAGAAAAGAAAGAAAAAGAAGTTTGGAGGCCTAGTATACAAGAACGTATTAGAGAACAATGCTCTGTAATGGTGCAAGACTTTGAACAAGCACTAGATGACTTTGCAGAAGGTAAGATAAAAGATTTTAAGGCGATTAAACCGCTACAACGATTGAGACAACTACAGTGTAAGCAACCACATGCACGGAATATATCAGGCTTTTACACAGAAAATATCAAAGAATACAATGAATTGTTGAATCCACCTGATACATCTAAGATGTCAGAAGTAGAAATTGATTGGGCAAAACAACTTAAAGAAGCATACTCGCACTATGATAAAAGGCAAGTTAAAAAGTTGTACGACTTTATGGTTGGTATTATTAGTGCCTGTGATGCTATTATTGCAGAAAGTAAAGCAAATAGAAAACCTAGAAAGATTGCTAGGAAGTCTCCAGAGAAACTTACTGAAAAACTAAAATATAAAATTGCTGATGAAAAGTTTGCTATATCAAGTATTCCTGCATTTAAGATAATAGGTGCAACTTGCCTTGTTGTCTTTAATTGCAAAAATAGGAAACTTGGAATATATTACACTTCCATGGAAGATCCAACAGGGACAGGCAGAGAAGGAAGTGGTCTAATGCTTAAAGGGCAAACACTACAAAGATTCAAGGAAAAAGAAAGTGTTTGGTATACACTTCGTAAACCTATGGATCAATTACAAGAAGTTAAAAGTCTCAACACCCGTAAGAAATTTGAAAATTGGGCAGAGAAACTTACAACAACACCTACTATGATGAATGGTAGAATAAACCCAGAAACAATACTGATAGGAGTATATTAATGAGTAATCTAATACCGATGGTCGTTGAAAAAGAACAGAATGGCGAAAGAGCATATGATATCTTTTCAAGACTACTTAAAGAACGTATCGTATTTTTAAACGGTCCAGTTCATGATGCTGTTGCACATACAGTTACAGCACAACTTATATTATTGGAATCACAGAATCGTGATAAACCAATTAACTTTTACATTAATTCACCAGGCGGTGTAGTAAGCAGTGGTATGGCGATTTATGATACTATGCAATACATCAAATCACCTGTGTGGACTTATGTAATGGGTCAAGCATGTTCAATGGGCAGTCTACTTGCACAAGCAGGAGAGCCTGGCAAACGATATATGTTACCACATGCTAGACACATGATACACCAACCAAGTGGTGGTGCTAGTGGCCAAGCAACTGATATTCAAATTCATGCAGAAGAGATTATTAAGTTGAAAAAAGAATTGACTGAAGTTTATGTGAAACACAATTCAAAAGGCAAAACGTTCGAAGAGTTAAGCAATGATATGGAACGTGATAAGTTCATGACTGCTCAAGAAGCACTTGATTACGGTCTAATTGATGAGATCTTCGAAAGAAGGGATTAAATATGGATATAGCAAACAAAGACCCTGGCAAAGGACACTTTGCAGTTAGTATAGTAAAAAGTATTTTTAGATTTGTAGCATCAGGTTTAATTGCTGTAGCAGGATACATTTTATGGTCAGCAAATGAATATACAGATATCTTTATTGCTGATACAGGATTTTTAATGATGCTCGGTGGAGCAGTTTTATTTTTAGCAGAAGTGTTAGGAATAATTGAGGAGATAGTGTAATGCCCATAGCCACTTTTGGCGATAGACCCGAAGGTATTAGAGTTGAACAACTTGATATAAAAACAGGTGAGTTCAACGGGGAATGGATCAAAGGTGGCCCATTACAAGACTTTAGTTCTACTGGAATACTAGATAAAGCAACTGCAACTGTTCTAACAATAATGGACGGATTTGTTGTAGTAGATAAAATTAAGACTAATGCCCTATTGGGCAATATCCAAATACAAGGTAATGCAGACTTTGATGGCAATGTATATGTCAAAGGTACACTTGAAGTTGACAGCCTTGTAACAAAAGAACTTGTTGCAGACGAAAAGACTGAAAGACAGTTTATAGAATTTACACATAAAAACAAAAGAAAATCTAATGTAGGTACAGGGTTTTTATGGAGTGGTGGAAAATACAGCAAACAGTTCATATACAAAAATAATCCAGATAGATTTTGGTCTACAGAGCCTATAGACATACACAAAGATAAGACTTACATGATTGATAGTAATGAAGTTTTATCATTTGATCAATTAGGTAGCACAGTTAAAAAAAGTAGTCTACAAGAAGTTGGTACTTTACGCAATCTAAATGTTGCAGGAAGATTCAGTGTTGCTGAACATTTGTTTTATGATCCAAATTTAGATAGATTAGGATTAGGTACAGATAAACCTGCAGGTGATTTAGCAGTTTACAATTTTGCAAATGATACAAACTTTATAATTGATGCAGAAGATGGTGATGCTAAAGTTGGTACTTACAATAATAAAAATTTACGCATAGTTACTGATGATCAAACTAGATTAAAAGTATCCTTTAAAGGTGATATTACACTTGGACAAGAAGGCAATACTACTAACACACATAGGGTTTATGGTAAACTAGGTGTTGGAGTAAAAAACCCAACTGAAGATTTAGAAGTAGCAGGAAATATACGTTTTCAAAATCGTTTGTTTATGGTTGCGGACAAGCCTCCTACAAGTGGACACTGGAACAAAGGTGATACAGTATGGAACGAACATCCAAAAAATACTGCACCAATTGGTTGGGTATGCACAGCAAGTGGTACACCCGGAAATTGGTCAGCATGGGGTTTCATAGGAAATAATACCTAAGTTTAATTCTTAACTCATATAATAATAAATATGAGTATGAGCAATAAGAATATAATATATTTCAATAAAGATATACCCGACAAAATCAGAAGAGAAGTAAGATGGTGGGATATGTATGCTAAATTATCGCCTATCTTATACATAGGTGTTGGTTTATTTTTCTATTATTTTGATTTCTTTTCTTGGCAAGTTATAGCAGGAATAGGAGCAGGAGCATTTGCTCTAACTGCCGTTACTTGGTGGTTTTGGACAGTACACACAATAGGCGAAATAGCCTCCAGAACAGAAAAGTCAGAACACACAGTTCAAGAAGTACTTCTTGATATTCGTGAAATAAAAGATATTGTAAGACAAATCCGCAATACTTAAATACATATATGAAGTACGTTACTGTAATAGGCAACGGAGAAAGCCGTAAGAGTTTTGATCTTTACCAATTGGAATGGTTGGGAAATACTATAGGCACAAACGCTGTCCATAGAGATTTTCATCCTGACCAATTAGTCTGTTGCGACAGACGTATGGTACAAGAAGCAGTAAACAACTCTTATGAAAATCCTGTATATACTAGAAGTGATTGGTATAAGCAGTTCAGTTTTTGGCGTAATGTTATGTGTTTACCACAACTACCTTATGAAGGAGATAAAAGACAAGACGATCCTTGGCATTGGGGAAGTGGTGGCCATGCACTTAACCTAGCATGTGCAAGTAATCCTGAATATATTATAATGTTAGGATTTGATTTATGGGGTACAAATAGTGCATTTAACAATGTATACAAAAGCACTGAACACTATAATGACAAATTAAAGCCTGCTACTGATCCAAGTTATTGGATATATCAAACTGCAAAACTGTTTGAACATTATCCAAATATAAAATTTTTACAAATTCAGCCAGATGATTGGGATCCACCAGAACAATGGGATCATTTTGATAATTTTTTTATCGATAATTACGAAAATTTACAAATATTAATTGACAAACAAAAATAATCTGCTATAATAGTGGTATGTTTAAAAAATATTTGTCTTACAGCAATTTGGCATATATACTACAACAAGGTCTTGGCGTCAACCCTTCTAATTCTGCCGCCCATAAAAAAGATATAATAGGAGAAAATTATGGGAAAATACTTTAGTACTAAAACTTATGGTCATAACATTGGCTTGAGTGCAGTCTTTAGACAACCAAATGCAGATCATTCACACTGTCATCTGCTACATGGTTATAGTTTGCAATTTAAATTTACATTTGGATGTGCAGAACTAGACAATAAAAATTGGGCAGTTGACTTTGGAGGCTTAAAGCCTTTGAAAGCATGGCTAGAAGATTCATTTGATCACAAACTTTGTATTGACAAAGATGATCCTGCAAAAGATGATTTGCTAGAACTTGAAACAAAAGGTCTTGCAGAGATAAGACAGTTTGATGGTGTTGGTGCAGAAAAGTTTGCGGAACATGCATGGGCATTTGCAGACAAATTAATTAGAGAAGCAACCAACGATCGTTGTTGGTGTGAAAGTGTTGAGTGTGCAGAGCATGGTGCGAACAGTGCTATCTATACTCCTTTCACTGTACAAAAAACATCATTTGCGGAGTAATTTAAACGTCTATGAAGTTTAATATAAATGACATAGGTGGGCAAGTTGCAAAGGAAGATGATAGATATATTGTCAAAGATAATACATCTTTAAAAAATCTTGTATTAAGTAGCACTCACCTTAAGTCAAGAAAATCAACGTCAGGACACAAACACGAAGGTCAAGAAGAAGTTTACTATTTTGTACAAGGTACAGGAAAAATGGAACTTGATGATAACACAATTAAAGTACAACAAGGTGATGTAGTGCTTATTGAAGATGGTGTATTTCATCGTGTTCACGCAGGCATGTATGAAGACTTATATTTTGTTTGTGTATTTGATGGAAGGAGATCACATTGAGAATTATAGCAGGACCATGTCAACATGAAACACTAGAGCAAAGTTTAGACATTGCAAAAGAATGTAGTCGTGTTTGTAAAAAATATGATATTGAATATATTTTTAAAGCAAGTTTTGATAAAGCAAATAGGTCAAGTATCCACGGCAAAAGAGGACAAGGATTACAGGTTACTATGGAAGACTTTGCAAGTCTTAAAAAAGAAATACCTAGTCTAAAAATTATAACAGATGTACACAACATAAACGAAATTTTAAAGATCGGTGCATACTATGATGATATTATTGATGTATTACAAATACCTGCATTCTTATGTAGACAAACTGATCTAGTGAAGGCGGCTTGTAAGACAGGAAAGATTGTAAATATTAAGAAGGGTCAATTTTTAGCGCCATGGGACGTTAACAATATACTTTCAAAAACAGAAGGTGCAAAAGAAGTTTGGATAACAGAAAGGGGTACTAGTTTTGGATATAACACTCTTGTGGTTGATTATACTGGTCTTGACTACATGCTCAACAATATTGATGCTGACATCGTGTTTGATGTTACGCACTCTGTCCAAAAACCCGGCGGACACGGGACTAGTAGCGGCGGTAATCGTGATTACGTGCCTGGGTTGGCTCGTAGCGGGAGTGCTCTTGGGATCAGAAATTTCTTTTTAGAAGTTCATCATGATCCGGATAATGCACCTAGTGATGGTCCTAATGCATTACACTTAAAAGATTTTGAAAAGGTAGTAGATGAAATCCACCGCTATTCTTATTCCGGCTAGATACGGTAGTACACGTTTTCCAGGCAAGCCTCTTGCAAAGTTAGATGGCGTTCCTATGATAAAGCGTGTGTATGACGCTTGTTTAGCGTCTAAGATACCAACATATGTACTTACTGATGATATGCGTATCTTTAATTTGTTTGGTCCAAGCAAGTGTTGGATTGAACAAGAGCATGTTGCTCCTTATACAAATGGCACAGAAAGAATTGCAGGTGCTGTTAGCAAATGGGAAGAATTAAACAAATACGATAATTTTATAAACGTACAAGGTGACATGCCTAATGTTACAGTTGATATGATTAAAAGTGTTGACTGGCATTTAAAACATTATCCAATAACTACACTATGGACTGATATGCCAAAAGAAATGCAAGACGATCCGCATTCAGTAAAAATGATTAGATCAGGCGATAAAGTTTTATGGTTTGGTAGAGGTATTACAGGATACGGAGATTGGCATCTTGGAATATATGGTTACAAACGTAACCCTTTAGAATTTTATATGACATACGAAGTTGAACAAGAAGAACAAGTAGAAAAATTAGAACAACTAAGATGGCTCAAAGCAGGTTGGGATATAGGTTGCTTACACACAGAATTTAATGGTGTTGAAATAAACACTCCAGAGGACATTAATAAATGGCGAAGTTAGACAAATCACAATACACAAAAGAACAATGGAAAATTGTTCGTGATAAACGTAGGCAAGAGAAAAAAGAAAAAGCACTTGCACAAGAACGTATTGTTGAAGAAAAGAAACGCACAGAAGAATGGCAAAGATTATACGGTGAAACTATAATCGAAAAAACGCCACAAAATTATGTTATGTGTTTGAAACACGGCAGTAAGTATTCACACAAATATGTAAACACTTTGTATAGTATGGTAAAACGTAACCTTACTATTCCACATAAGTTTGTTTGTTTAACAGATGATCCAAAAGGAATAGATAAAGATATTAAAATTTTGCCACTGCCTAAAGAACTTACAGGTTGGTGGTGTAAACCTTATATGTATAGTGCAGACTTGCCTTTAGCATTTGACAGCACAATATTGTATATGGATTTAGATGTTGTAATAAGTGGTAACCTAAATAAACTGTTTGAGTATGAAACAAACAATTGGTGTGTTATCAGAGACTTTACTAGAGCAATGCAACCTAAGTGGGAAAAGTATAACAGTAGTGTTGTAAGATTTAAACTAGGTGAACTTAGACATGTATGGGAAGATTTTATTAAAGATCCTAAAAAAATAATTCAATCGCACTTTGGAGATCAAGACTGGTTATGGACTAGTGCAAAAGGAACAGCAAAAACATGGCCGGACGAATGGATTCAAAGTTGGAAATGGGAAATACGCAAAGATAGATCTTTAGCAAGTGGGCCTAGACATAATAGAAAATTTAGCAAGGTGGAAGAAGTTGAACCACCAAGTCAATGTTGTATTTGTGTTTTTCACGGAGACCCAAATCCACATAATTGTGATGATCCGTGGGTACGGAATAATTGGACATGACAATAGTAAACAGATTTATTTTTGATGTAGACGGAACACTAACACCAAGTAGAGCAAAAATTGATGACGAATTTGCTCTATTCTTTTTAGATTTTTGCAAATACAATTACGTATATCTTGTTACAGGCAGTGATAAACCTAAAACTGTAGAGCAAATAGGTAATCGTTTGTATGGTAAGGCTCAACGTGTATATAATTGTAGTGGTGCAGATGTTTATGAAGGTACAAAAAACATACATACCAGCGATTGGATATTACCTAAAGAAGCACATAACTGGTTAGAAAATGTATTAGATAAAAGCAAGTATCCAACTAGGACAGGAAACCATATTGAATATAGACCTGGTATGGTAAACTTTAGTGTTGTAGGGCGTGGTGCAACTATTAAACAACGTGCAGATTATGTAACTTACGACAGAGAATTTAATGAACGCAATAAAATTGCTAGAGATTTTAATAACTATTTTCCAAGATTACAAGCAGTAGTTGGTGGCGAAACTGGAATGGATATATTCCAAAAAGGTTATGACAAAAGCCAAATTATTACAGACTTTGATCAACATTTAGATATTATACACTTTTTTGGTGACAGAATGGATAAAGATGGAAATGATTACCCATTGAAAAAAGTAATCATTGACAATGACCTCGGTCACTGCTATAATGTTAAGGACTATAAAGAAACTTGGAAAATATTAAAAGATGAATTCACCTGGGACATATAAGAGAATTGGATTTGCATGTAAATACATGCACGAAGATCAAACACAAAAGAAAAAGATCTTAGAAGAAATACAAAGACCGTTGAACACTCGTTCAACAACAGTACAATGGTTGAACAGGCAAACTAAAGAAGTTGCTGAACAAAGACTTTGGGATATTATGGAACATAACATTCAAAGTTTTTACAACCTGATTTCATATGTAGGAGGACTACCAAATGAACTTAGAATGGTTAGGCTCGGCAGTGATGTTCTGCCTGTTTATACTGAGCCTACTTGGTGTTATTTTTGGCGTAAAGATGACGTCAGAGCATATTGCGAAAAACATTTCGCAAAAGTTGGAGTACGTGCCAGGGAACTGGATGTACGGTTGTCTATGCATCCTGGTCAGTTTACTGTCCTTGCATCTGATAACCCCGACATTGTAAATAGAAGCATAGAAGAATTTGAATATCATATAGATGTAGCAAGGTGGATGGGTTATGGTAAAAACTTTCAAGATTTCAAGTGTAATGTCCACATATCGGGCAGACAAGGTCCAGCCGGTATTAAGGCCGCACTTAAACGTCTCTCGCCAGAAGCAAGAAACTGTATTACAATCGAAAACGACGAAAACAAATGGGGTCTCGAACACAGTTTGGAACTTGTCGACGATCTCGCTTTGGTGCTAGACATACATCATCATTGGTGTAGAGAAGGAGAATATATTGAACCAACGGACGATCGTTATAAACGTGTTATTGATAGTTGGCGTGGTGTGCGTCCTGTCATACACTATTCGGTATCTAGAGAAGACATATTGGTCGGGCATGATGACAGCACACTCCCAGCCATGGGCAAACTCATCGAGATGGGCCACAAAAAAGGAAAACTAAGAGCCCATTCAGACTTTATGTGGAACAACGCTGTTAATGACTGGGCATTATCTTTTTGGGACTACACAGATATTATGGTAGAGTCTAAAGCCAAGAACCTTGCAAGTGAAAAATTGCATAAATATTTTTATGAGCGAGGACGAAATTTTATTCGAGAGCAGTCCAATCCGGAAAGTACTCGAGCAAGAACCTCTAAAGTTTATACCACATAACGACAAGTTAGCATCAGAGATGAACACTTGGAGAAACAAGTATAAATTATGGGACTTGTATAAAAAAGAACAATAAATACTTGTATGAAATTACAAGAGATATCAGATAAACGTTGCTTTAGAACGAAGGCCACTGAGTGCCAGTGCAACCACTTATCTGCACTTAATGAAGCACAAACACACGTTACCGCAATGTGTGAACTAGAACAAAGTGAAACAGTCAAAGGAACTATTTTACTAAGACAAATGCAAGAAGGTCAAGGTACGGTAATTGTAGGAAAGATTACAGGACTTGCACCAGGCAAACATGGATTTCATATACACGAATTTGGTGATCTGACAAATGGCTGTGAAAGTGCCGGTGGCCACTATAACCCTGATGATGCTAGTCACGGTGGTTTAGAAGAAGGACACGTCGGCGACTTAGAAAATGTCATAGCGAACACGGACGGCGTAGCCGATTTCACTATTATTGCAAAACGAGTTGACCTAATTGGAGAACGTAGTGTAGTAGGTCGTAGTATAGTTGTCCATTCTGATGAGGATGATCTTGGCAAAGGCGGAGATGATGAATCACTCAAAACCGGAAACGCAGGTAAAAGACTGGCCTGCGGGGTAATTATATTAACAGACAGATAGGAGAACATTATGTTTGGATGGTTGACAAAACTATTTTCATCTGAGGAAGTGTTGGTACTTACAAAAGAAATGGAAGTAAAAGCAAAACCTAAGAAGAAAACAGCCGCGAAAATAAAGGCAACTAAAAAGCCTGCGGCGAAGAAAAAAACTACTACTAAAAAAGCATCTAGTACAGGTGCAAAACGTGGTAGACCAAAAACCAAAAAGGAGTAAGTTATGTTAGACAAATTTAAATCATGGGTAGGCGATCGCTTTAAAGAAAGAACATCATGGGACGGAGCAATGCTAGTTCTATTAGGTGTGCTTGTATTGATTGCTAAACCAATAGCAGGATTATTAGCATATGCGGCAATCGCATATGGTGCTTGGACAATTTACAAGTCAGAGTAATATGGAAACCGAATCAAATTCTTTCTTAAAAACTTTAGATGCAGTGCAAAATGATATTGCTTTAGAGAATGAAGTCAAAGCCACAGTTGTTGACACACTGAGAGGAATATTTGATCCTGAGATTTCTATAAACATTTATGATTTAGGTTTAATTTACGACCTTAAAATCACAGCAGATGGGACACTACATGTTCTAATGACATTCACTAGTGCATGGTGTCCTTTTGCTGACGAACTATTAAATCAAGTAAAAACACTTACACTAGAGTGTCATGACAAAATAAACAAAGTTGAAGTTGTTACTACTATGCTACCGCAATGGGGCAAAGATAAAGTAGCAGAAGAATATCAAATCGCTTTGAATTTTTAAATTTTACTGATATCTAAAGTACTTCCAGCAGGCATATTCCAAACTAAACGTTTTTGTACACCTTTCTTTTGTGCAAACCTTTTTGGATCACAGTTTTCACATACATGGAAGTAATTATCGCTTAAACGTTTAGGGTCTACTTTGCCTTTTTCACGTTTGAATTCATTTTCACATTCATCGCAAACAAATACAGCAACTTGTTTCAGTCGTTTATAAGGGTGTATTTTACCCTTTTTACTCTTGCGATAATAGTGTGTAATGCTGTTTTCGACTCTTATAAACATTTCTATTGTATTTACTCGTTTACATTCGGATTATAAAATTTTAAACTAAATATTGTCATGAGCATCGTAAACGTCACAGATTCCGCTAAAGAACACATGGAAAGCGTAATTGCTAAAGAAGGCAAAAAGTACGTTAAATTAAGCGTTAAGGGCGGCGGATGTGCAGGTTTTACTTACGAGTGGAATGCTGTAGACGAAGTAAAAGACGATGATGAAGTAATAGAATTAAGTAATGGCAGTTTTGCCATAGATGGAGTTGGTCTTATGTTTGTAGCAGGTACAACAATAGACTTTAAAAAAGAAGTTTTTGGTTCTTATATGAATATTAGCAATCCTAATGCAACATCAAGTTGCGGATGTGGGGAAAGTTTCGGAGTTTAAAATATGGCACGTAAAGAAGTAAACATTGGTACTACGGGTAATGACGCTACCGGTGATAGTATTAGAGTAGGTTTTGATAAAGTAAACCAAAACTTTGTTGAGATTTATGCGGCACTTGGACTAGGTGGTGGATTAAACTTCCAAAACTTAGATAATACTCCAGCAACTATTACATCAAATAAAATTTTAGCAACTAATTCAAATGGTGATGCTATTGTTGAAAAAACACTAGAAGGTGAAGGCTTAACAATTGATAATGCATCAGATCCAACAAAAGTTATTATTAGAAATACAGGTACAGAACTTGTACGTGATACAAGTCCGGAACTTGGTGGTAACTTAGATGCCAACAATTTTAAAATAGAAAACTTAGGTACACCTACAACAAACGGTGATGCAGTTACTAAAGATTATGTAGACACAAACTTTATAGCAGGTGCTGGTGACACAGCAACAGGACAAATCCTTTTAAGAAATGGAGGCAATCCAAGAGTACCAACACTAGCAGATGAAGCAGTAAACAAACAATACGCAGACAGTAAAGTGGCACTAGCAGGTGACACAATGACTGGTCCATTGTTATTAAGTGAAACACCTTCATTTGCAGATCCAAAATTACAAGCGGCAACAAAAGGTTATGTAGATCAAAATAGTTTTACAAGTACTAACAATATTTTTGTAAGTAAGTCAGGTAGAACAGAAGCACAAATGAAAGCGGCTGGTGCTGACGAAAATCAAATTGGTCGTGCTCAGTCTTATGCATTTAACTCTGTACGTGAAGCATGTTTTTATGCAGAACGTATTATGAAAGGTGATATAACTCTTAAAGATGCAGGATTGTTTGACGGTGATGTTTATTGGAGAGTACCTGCAAAGAAACCTGGACCGTATACAATTAACTTGGCGGCAGATGGTACAGAAGATTTAACAAACGTATTAGCCAACAAACTTTTAGTAGATAATAGAAGATTTATTCAAGAAGAAACTCTTGCATTTATTGAAAATGAAATCAATGACGGCGACAACACAGATGACTTTGCTGACACATTTACTTTTAACAGAGAAAAATGTTTTAGAGACCTTGGTTTAATTATTGACGCTGTAAGTTTTGACTTAACATATGTTGGTAATTCAAAAACAGTTGATGCGGCTTTAAGTTATTGGGATGGTGCTACATCAAGAGTAGCAGGACAACAAAGTGAAACAGTAGCGGCAATTAACTTTGCTAAAAATTTAATTCAAACAAATGTTTTAACAAATACTGCATATGTTGCTCCAAGCAATACAAGAAATCCTTATGCACATGATTTGATTACACAAAACTTAGATTTCGTTGCAGAAGAAACTATTGCATACATAAATGATCAAATAGCAAACAACGTTGGTATTTGGACAGGCTTTACATACAACGAGTCAAAGTGTAGACGTGATACAAAATTAATTTTAGAAGGTGTTGCTTTTGATTTAAAATTTGGTGGTAACACTAAATCAAGAGACAATGCGGCAAACTATTGGGACGGTGCAACTAGTCAAGTTGCTGGACAACAAGCACAAACTGTTGACGCACTAGACTTTGCTAAAGACCTAGTAAGAAACTTTGTTTTACAAAACCTAGCATATACAAGCAGTAAACAAACAACATACACACAATACACAAGTGCAAACAATGGTGAAGGTGCGGCAAGTACAAAAGTAAACAACTTAATGAACATGATCGCAACTGTTATTAATTCAGGACTTGGATCATTACCTGCATTTGAAGGTACATTTAGTAACCAAAGTGGTTTTGCACAATTTATTGACAGTGCAATTATTGCAGAAACAGGAGCATCAGCAACTATTGGAACGTTGATGGATATCATTACTAATGTTATTACAAACGGTACAGGTGTTGCTCCAGCAAAAACAGGCGGTGAAGGCAGAGAAACAAATATTCCGCTACCAGAAATAACAATCTTTGTTGAGTCTGGTGTGTACGAAGAATACTTTCCGATTGTATTACCAGAAAACGTTTCATTAAAAGGTGACGAATTTAGACGTACAATTATTCAACCATTGGTTGGAGTTAGACCTTTACAACGTGCTTTAGATTTAACTTTTGAAAGAGGTGACCTATTAAGATACAATGGTACTGCTCTTCCAAAAGAATCTAGATTTAGAAATCACTATGACTCACAATATTCACGTGCAGACACATTTAGTGGTTCAGTAAACCAAAGTGGTAGTAACCAAATTACAATTAAAGATGTTTCTTATCCTCCAGTTAACGGAGTATACTTTGAAAACGGTGGTGTAACTTATTATGTTAAAGATTGGGCAAGTGATCCAGACGCTGTTGGAGATACAAGTAGATGGAGAGGTAATATTTACTCTGACATCAATACAACAACTGCAACAACACTTGGTGCAACAATAAACAACAATACAGTAATTGAACTTAAGAAACTAAACCAGCATATGGATATGTTCTTAATGAACAATGCTACAATTCTACGTAATTTAAGTTTACGTAGACATCAAGGTTTTATTAACGTACTTGATCCAGATGGACAAATTTTAACTAAATCACCTTATGTACAAACAGTTTCAAGTTTCTCAGGACAAGGTGGTGGTGGTCAATATGTTGACGGTAACGCAGGTGTACAATATGGAACAGTTGTAGATAATCCTGCATCAGGATCTACAATTACGTTACAAGGCTTAACTAGAGAAATAGAACTACCAACAACATTCTTATATCAAGATTCAAGAAATTTTGTAAGTGGTGTAAGTGACTTTGAAAAATTCACACATAGAGTTATTGGAGCAACAGCACCAATTGATGATGGTTTAGGTTCAGGAACATTTAAACAAACACTAACACTTTCATCTTCAACTTTAATTCAAGCAAGAACAACATCTAACTCAACTGGTAACATTCCACAAGGAACTGAGATTAGAATAGAAACTGCTGGTAACAAGTCAATGACTTGTAATGACTACACACAAATCAACTCAGATGGATTTGGTTTGATTGCAACAAACGCAGGTCTTATTGAAGCAGTATCTGTGTTCACATATTATTGTGATACATCTTACTGGGCAAGAAACGGTGGACAAATTAGATCATTAAACGGATCAAGTTGTTATGGACGTATTGGACTTAAAGCAGAAGGTAGTGATCCAAACGAAAACTTACAAAGTGGTACAACATTCTTTAGACATGTAAATGCTACACTTACAGGTTCTCCAGATCCAGATTACACACAAATTGTAAAAGCACATTCAGCAACAGGTGCAGATAACGTAACAGGTAATACAGAACTAAAAATTAAAAACTTTAGTTACATGCCTTTTGAAGATTCAAGAATAGAACTTACAGCATATTCAACAAACAGTGATACAACTGAATACGTAGTAAGTGAAATACAACCAGTAAGAGTTGACATAGCGGCAGTAAACGTTGGTAGTGCAACTAAAATTACAACAACATCTCCACACTTGATGCAACATGGTTCTGTTGTTGTACTAGATGGTTTAGATGGAAACGGATTTACTACTATTGATGGTGCTTACTATGCAGACGTAAGTAGCGGTAACGGCACTACTGAAATATTCTTATACACAGATTCAAGTTTAACAACAGGTTTTGATGCTACATCATTAATCAGTGGATCATACAGTGGTTCAGGTGCTGATGTATTATTTGGTGGTAGAGCAAACTTACAACTTGGTAGTGCATTAAGTATTGGTTCAGGCACACAAATACCAAATGATGCAGACATTACAATTACAATTGGTAAAAAAGTTTTACTCAAAGGCATTACAGATGCTCCGAGAGTTTTACCAAGTAGTGCATTAAAATTTGCAGGTGTAGGAATTGATGATCAAGTATTTAGAATTTTAAATGTTGAAAGATTTGACGTACAAGAACCAAGTGGTACTGAGTCAAACATTCAAGAACATTTATTAGATTTACGTGTTCCACCAAACTTAACAAGTGGTACAACTAGTATTGTAACAACACGTATTTCTACAATGAGAGCAACAGGACACGACTTCCTAAACATTGGTTGGGGTAACTATATTGACAGTAACTATCCAAACAACGTTTATGGTTCTCCAGCAGGTAAACCAGACTTTAGTGCAGACCAAGCAAATGAAGCAGTTGAGGTAGGTGCAGGTAGAACATTCTACGCAAGTACAGACCAAGATGGTAACTTTAGAGTTGGACAGTTCTTCCGTGTTAACCAAGGTGACGGTTCAGTTGAACTTAACGCTAACATTGGATTAACAAACGTTGATAGTTTGAAATTCACTAAAGGTACATCAATTGATGAGTTTTCAACAGATAGAAAAATGCAAGGTCAGTCAGATGATGCTGTTCCTACAGAATCAACACTTGTCAAATATATAAACAGTTCAATAATTGGACAGCACGAAGACGGTAGTGATTTCCCAGAACCAAGTACAACAGGTGCTCAAGCGGCAGGTGGTACATTTGGTTTATTAAACAGAGCAGGTTACAACGGAACTAACCTTGCTTGGAATAGAATGAACGGTGAGTTGAATGTTAACAATAACAAAATTACAAATATTCAACAAGGAACAAACAACACTGATGCAATCAACAAACTTTATGCAGACAATGTATTTAGAGGTAGTACAACTGACAGTGAAAGAACAGATGTAAAAGCCTTTACTATGTTAAATGATAGTACACTTGATAGTGGTACTATTGACATGAACGGTAACAGAATTAAATCATTACGTGATCCAGTAGACGGGTCAGATGCAGTTACAAAACAATATGTTGACACACAAAATAGTATTGGTGGATTAGAAGGAACTACTATTACAGGTAGTCCTTCAAACACAGATTTATTAATGTTTACAGGCACAAACACTGTAGACGGATTAGGCAATCCTATTGTAGGAATGGTTAATGCTGGACTAGATATTACAACTGATGCTGTAAGTGGTTCAAGAACATTTGGTGAACCAACTGGCACAGGTAGTGATGTTAGATTTACAAGAGCAGGAAATAGTATTCAAGTTGGATTAGCAACAGGTGCTATTAAAGATACTGATGTAAGTGAAACAGCAAGTATTGCACAGTCTAAATTAAGTATGGAACTTACTTCAACAAGAGCAAGTTCTAATGCAGGTGGTAAAGCAATTAGTGGAATTACATTAAGTAACCCAATAAGAATTACAACTTCTACAGTACACGATCTTGTTGATGGTGATCTAGTTGGAATCAATGATGTTGCTGGAACTATTGAATTAAACACAAACTTCTACTACATAAGCAAAGTTGATAATACAAACTTTACATTGTTTACTGATCAAGCACTAACTGGCGCAGTAAATGGAACAGTTGGATTTACACCTTATATCAGCGGTGGATTTGTTACAAACTCACGTATGATACAACAGTCCAGTGGACTTGCAAGTTTCAACAATGCAGAATTTGATGTTGACACTGGTTGGGTAAGTTTAAAAACTTCAACAGGACTTTCAGATGGTATTGCATTAGGAAAAATTAGACAACAGGCGGCATCAAGTATACTTGGTGTACCAGCAGGTTCAGGATCTAATGCGGCAGTTGATCCATTAACACCTGCACAAGTAAGAACAATTATTAATGCAGAAGATGGTGCTGATGTTACAGATTATGCCAACGTAAAAACTGCTGGTGCGATTATGAAAGATGGCACAGTAAGTATGAACGATGCAACAACCTTGCGTGTTGTTAATGTTGAACCAAAAGTAGATAATACAACTGACTTAGGAAGTGATACAAAATACTTTAATGACATTTATGGAACAACACACCACGCAGAAATTATTAAGAAAAAAGCATCAGGCACAAACTTTGAAATTCAAAATAATGCAGGAGCAACTGCACTTACAATTAGTGAAGTAGTTGCTAACTCAAGTTTCGCAGGTAGTGCGGCCAAACTTACAACTACAAGAGCCATTGCACTTTCAGGTGCTGTTACAGGTACTATAAACTTTGACGGTAGTGCTGATGTCACAATAGCAACAACAGTAAATCACAATCACGATGCAGACTATGTTGACATAGATGGTGATACTATGACAGGCACATTAACTACTCGTGCTTTAACACCAAGTGCAAATACAACATATGCAATTGGTGGCAGTAGTGAACGTTACACAACAGTATATGCACAGGTATTTGACGGTGTGGCAACAAGTGCAAGATTTGCTGACTTGGCTGAGAATTATGCAAGTGACGAAACTTATGAACCAGGAACAGTTATTATGTTTGGTGGTGAAAAAGAAGTTACTCTAGCAAACAAATTTATGACAACAAAAATAGCAGGGGTTGTTTCAACAAATCCAGCACACTTAATGAACGCTGAGATGGAAGGTGACAATGTTGTTGCAGTAGCATTACAGGGTAGAGTTCCATGTAAAGTAGTTGGAAAAATTAACAAGGGTGATATGATTGTAGCAAGTGATGTTCCTGGAGTTGGAGTTGCAATGGACGATCCAAAATTAGGAAGTGTAATTGGAAAAGCACTACAAGATTATGATTCAACAGATATTGGAACCATCGAAGTTGTGGTGGGTAGACTGTAAATAAAGGTGTAGGAAACTATTATGGCAATACAAACAATTAACATAGGTACTAATCCAAATGATGGTACAGGTGACGATCTAAGAACAGCGTTTGACAAAGTTAATGATAACTTTGCAGAATTACTTGCTGTTGGCGGAGAGACAAACACTGGCTCTAACCTAGGAATAGGTGAGGGAATCTTTAAACAAAAAACTGCACAAAATTTAGAATTTAAATCATTACGAAACAGTGACGGAACTATTGCCATAAGTTCAGACGGAAATAGCGTATACCTAAATACATCTAATCTCGCTGACAATGATTTTGGAAGTATTCAAGTTGACAACGGAAATACTTTAACAGCAAGTTCATCAGGACAACTGTTTGGAATAAAAAGTGGTAATGCAAATATTGGTGTAACATTAAGTGGAACAGATATTGTTATTACAGGTGCATTTGAAGTAAGCAATGATGCTACTCCTCAATTAGGTGGTGATTTAAGTATTTTAAGTAATAGCATTATTGGTGGAGTTGGAAGTACAATTACATCAATAGGATCAATTGATACTGATAGCATGACAACAGATACACTATTAGTAAATCAAACATCTACATTTACACAAGCCGCACAATTTAATGGATTAATTACTGCTTCAGCAGGTATTACATTAGGTGCAGGACAAACACTAAATGGTAATGTAAATGGCGGAGTACAAGGACAACTTACAGGAACATTAGATACAAACGCACAAACTATAAGCGGTGATGGTAAAGTAATTATTGATACTGCTGATATCAGCGTACAAGGACAACTAGGTACAGAGTTTGGTTTAGCATATAGAACTGACGATAGTCCATTAACAGTACAAACTAGTGTTGACTTACCTGCTAATTTTATTACAGTAACAAGTTTCCGTGATGTTGCATTAAATCCTATTAATGTAGAAACAGTAGTAAACAAAGCATTAACAGGTGGACAAACATATACAACAGGTGCTGGTTCGTCAATAGCATTTACAATTAACGACACTGACAACAATAGATTAGGTTTAGGTGCTATAGGTGCAAGTGTAGTTGACTCAACTGTGAACGCAGTATCATTACTACCTTTTGAAACAGGCAAACCACCAGCAACACAACCAGTTTACTTTACATTTACTTCAAGTGGTGTTGCAACATTAAATGAAATTGACATAAGTGAAACAGGAATTAAAACTAATGTTTCAAATAAAAATTTAAGATTAGATGCAAACGGTACAGGTACTGTTGACTTTTACAATGCATATCAGTTTCCAAGAACAATTGGTAACGCAGGAGAAGTTTTACAAGTTCCAGTTTCAGGCACAGAATTAACTTGGGGCGCCGGTGGTGGCGGTGGTGGAGGATCTAGCACATTTGTTGGACTTTCAGATACTCCTTCATCATATGCAGGAAGTGCCGCAGATGCAGGCAAAATTTTAAGAGTAGCATCAGGTGGTACAGCAATAGAATTTGTTACACTTACAAGTGTTATAGACAGTGCATACATTGATACAAACGGAGGCTTACTAAAAGCAGGCGGTACAATGGCAGGTGATATTAATTTGGGAACAAATAATATTACTAATGGTGGTACAATTACTTCAACCAATGTAAATGCAACAACAGTTACAGCAACAAACTTAACTGGAATATTTACAGGTGATTTAAAAGGAAGTGTAGTAGGAGATGATTCTACTCCAATTATCGATGGACAAAATAAAACAGGTACATTTACAACTATAAATGCAACAACTGTAACTGCAAACCTAACAGGTAATGCAACAGGATCACACGTTGGTTCATTAGACGGTGATGTTACTGGTAGCGTATTTGGTGATGACTCAACATTATTAGTAGATGGCAATAACAATAAAGTTATGCTTACAAATAATACAACTGATAATTTAACAGAAGGTTCAACTAACCTTTACTTTACAAACGCTAAAGTAGATGCAAGAGTAACACAAAGTTTTGTAAATGCTTTAAACATTACTGCGGCAAGTACAGTAGGAACAGTTGACGGAGATTTAACAGGTAGTGTGTTTGCTGATGATAGTAGTTTAATTGTTGACGGTGTAAACAATGTAATTACAACAACTAAAATTACTGCAACAGATACAATTAGTACAAAAGCAGATATTGGCAGTTTACATATTGAAGGAACACAAATTGCAGGTCCTTCAAATAGTAATTTAGCAATTACATCACAAGGTACAGGACACATACATCTAGATGGTGATGTAAGAATTGATGGAACATTATCACATGTAAGCAATCAAGTTTTAACTATTGCAGGAACTGCAACTCCACAAACAATTGATACAACTTCAAATAACACTTTTGTTTCAACAGGTGATTGGACAGCAGTAGGTGCTGATCAGGCTTATGCAAACTTAGGTGCAGGTTCAGTTGATGGACAAATGAAAACAATCAAAGTTGTAAGCAGAGGACAATTTAGTGTAAACGGTGGTGCTACATTTGTTGATAGATACCTAATTGTCAACTTAACAATTAACGGTTCAGTTGGTACTTTAAACGTTTCACAAAATTCAGAATACGGCGCTGTAACACTAGTATGGTATAACTCAAGTTGGTGGATTGTAAGTCAGTTTGATAGTTAAGGTAAATACTGGTAAGAGGATATAAAATGGCTAAACCAGTATGGACAACTTCAGCAGGTAGTTTAGGAACAGTACAAGAAAGAACAACTCAGTCTTTTACTTTACAGGCTACAGATGCTACATCATTTACATTGATAAGTGGAAACTTACCAGGCGGGTTGCGATTAGAAAACAACGCTATTGTAGGAACACCTTTTGAAGTATCAGATACTACCACAAGCAAATTTGTAATACGTGCTTCCAACAGTGAAGGAAGTATAGATAGAACTTTTCATATCACAGTTGAAGGAGAAGATGCACCGTTTTGGTTAACACCAGAAGGAACATTACCAGTTGGTCCACAAGGTGAACTTTTTATACTTAATAGATCAATAGTTGATTTTCAATTAAGTGCTAACGATTCAGATCTTACAGCAGGTGAAACATTAGAATATTATCTAGATGATTTATTTGGAGAATTACCTCCAGGACTTACATTAAGTAAAGACGGAAAACTATCTGGTATTATTGAAGCAGAACTTACTGTAGATTATAAAGCATCTAGCACAAACTATGACAGACAGCAATATGATCAATTTCCTTTTGATTATGGTGGAGGAGATGACGGTAGTGGTGCTCCGAAATACCTAAACAGATTTTACGAGTTTTTTGTTACTGTATCCGACGGTGTAACAAGAGCAAGAAGAAGGTTTAGAATTTTTGTTGTAAATGAACAAAACTTTAGATCAGATACACTTGCAATTCAAGCAGATACAGAAACATTTATTTCAAGTGCAACATATCTAAGAACACCTTTATGGTTAACAACAGGTAACTTAGGTGTAAGAAGAGCAAACAATTTTATTACTATTGCTTTAGAAGTATATGATCCTAATAAATTTAGTGGAGCAGTAACTTACGAATTAATAAACAATGCTGATAGTTCTGAAAGTAAATTACCACCAGGTATGACACTAGACACTGTCAACGGTGTACTATTTGGTAAAGTTCCATATCAACCAGCAGTAACAGAAACATATACATTCACTGTACAAATAAAAAGACAAGATGTATATTCAACAGAATCTGTTGTACATGCTAGACAGTTTATTTTAAAAATACAAGGTGAAGTAGATAGTACAATTACATTTACTTCAAGCGAATTACTTGGTACCTTAAGTCCAAACCAAACAAGTACATTAAGGATTAATGCAACAACAATTTTATCTAATGCAGATATAAGATACAGTTTTGTAAGTGGTACACTTCCGCCAGGAATTATTTTAAGTGGCGGTGGAGAATTGATTGGAAAAATTAATCAGTTTGAAACACAAGCAGGTGCTAAAGATGGTTTAACAACTATTGACTTAACAGGTTTTGGTTTAAACAGTTTTATTCTAGATGGTGGTACAACAAGTATAGATAGAGAATTTAGATTTACAGTACAAGCAAGAGATTACTATCAACAAAGTGCTGTAGAAAAACAATTTAGAATACGTGTTACAGCAGATACACTTACACAGTACAGTAACATTTTCTTACAACCGTTATTGCCTAAAACTAAACGTCAATACTACTATGATTTTATTACAGACAATACAGTATTTCCAGATAACATATTGTATAGACCAAACGATCCATCTTTTGGTACACAAAATGAAATAAAGATGTTATTACAGTATGGTATTGAAACTTTAAAAATTGAAGAATATGTTCCAGCACTTGTTAGAAATTTCCATAGGAAAGATTTCAAATTTGGTGATGTGAAAATTGCGACAGCAAATGATGCTGAAGATAATCTAATATATGAAATAGTATATGTAGAACTATTTGATGATGCAGAAAAAACTAACGGCAGTGTAACAAGTCAAGTAGATATTACTGATGCAAACGTTAATCTAACTATTGATACAAATCAATTCAAAGCAAGTACAAACATTATTACTATTGACCAGTTGGTTAGAAGATTCTTGTATCCAAATAGTGTTAGTAATATGCAACAGCGTCTAAGAGAACTTATTCCTGCAGGCGATAGCACAATTATAAATATTAACGAAAAGTTCATTCCATTATGGATGAGTAGTACACAAACCACAGGTACTGCACTTGGATATACTAAGGCAGTTCCGATAGCATATGCTAAACCAGGTTTCGGCGCAACAATACTTGAAAATATTCAAAATAGTGGCTTTGACTTCAAAAATATCAACTTTGAAGTAGATAGACTCACAATTGACAGCGTAGAAGGTGAAGCAGGCGATAAATACATTGTATTCCCAAAAAGGAAGGTAATTTAATATGGCAACAAGTAATGATATAAACACAGGCGGTATTGACACTGCCTATCCTGTAGCAGGACAAGATAACGACTCGCAAGGGTTCAGAGATAATTTTAGTAACATTAAACAAGCAGTTGATGATGCAAAAAGTGCTATTGCAACACTAGAAGGCACTAGTCCATCAACACAAGCAGATAACGACTTTAATGACAACACTATTGCAAAAGCAATTCTAAGAGATACAGGTTTTGCGGCACCAAGTGCAGAAACACTTTCAGGTGAAACAAACGTTGATTTTACAGCAGGTCATTATCGTAGATTAATTTGTACTTCTGAAGTTTCTGATCCTACATCAACAAACACTGTAGTAATTCAAAATTGGGGACCTGCTAACTCAATGGGCCATATGACATTAGAAGTTAGATCCAACAATGCTAATGAAAAGAAATTAAACTTTAGTACACCTTCCGGAAACATTTTAACAGATAAAACTAATTTAAATCTAAGTACAGACTTTGCTTTATCAGATGATGGTACAGCAGATGGTACAGGTTCTATTGCAGACTTTGCAAATAAGAAATGGATTTTTGAAGTTTGGTCACCAGATCAAGGTTCTAATATTTTTATCTACTACAAAGGTAAATTTACAATCTAATGTTTAATCCTCTTGCAAAAGACCCGTCATCTCTTTCCGATGATGAGTTACAAGAAAAAATTAACCAATTACAAAAAAAGTACTTAATAGCGTCTAGATCGCCGAGCCAGTCTGTGTTATTTCAGTTACAAAATTCTATAACTATGTATAGTGAAGAACAACGTAAAAGAAGTAATGAAAAGTTGCGTCAGCAACAACAACAAAACAAAGAAGATGGCAAGGATCTAGGTGATTTAATTAATGTACAATAATCTTGACACAGACGATACAATAAACTATTTTAGTTGGAAGGGAAACTTTGATGCAACTGTAGTTGTTGATGATGTAATATACCCTAACAGATATAATATTCAAATTAGTTTTATTCCAAAAACAAAAGAAATTAGACAACAAAATTTAGGTTTTGAAAAGATCAAATATCTTATCGAAAGACTATGTGAGAATTCAATCATATTTTCTCCAAAAGACCAAACTAAAGAATACTGGTTCAAAATGCCTGTGAATAAAATTTTACTTCCAGGTTCACCATATGATCAATTATTAGCAGTAGTATTATATTCAAAAATACTTGCGATTGCAGGAAATTATTTCCACTTTGGAAACTTAACGGTTGACAGCAAACTAGGTGATAGTGTAAAATACACTGTAGATACTAATAGTTATGAAAACAAACATTTGGAAGTTACTGATTGGTGTGAGTCAAACATTACTCCATGGTGGACAAGAGATGACACAGCAACATTTGATCAAAGAATTGATGCAAAAAATATATGGCAAGGTGCACACAGTTGGAAAGATTTAGGATATGATTCAGAACAAAAAGCAGGAAAATTTACACCAACAGTCATCGACGGTGGCAGAAACAAATAACATTGGCCAAGCGTCTGTCAGTGAACGCAATATTATTGAGTTAATATATCAAAACAAATTTGATAACATCAAAAACTGTATTATTCCAGAAGAACTTGTAAACAAGTATAATACAATAATCAATACAAACAAAGACGAAATTACAAATTTACACTCAAATATTGATACTAGTGTAGATCAAGATCTATTTGATCAAAATAATAGATTGAACTGGTTTATGCCAGAACTTTACAAACAATTTGATATAGAAGATTATGTATTAGGCTTATGTAATACACCAGAAGAAAAACAACGTGTTGAATATGAACTTAACTTGTATAAGTCACATGCAATGATGGATGTGTTACAATTCCTTAAATACATGGTGGATACACTCAGAGAAAACAATATCGTATGGGGTGTTGGACGTGGGTCTAGTGTAGCCAGTTATGTTTTATATTTGTTAGGAGTACATAAAGTAAACTCTATCAAATATGATTTAGATCCCACAGAATTTTTAAGATAACTACCTATACAAAGGAGAATAATATGGGAAGAACATATAGAACAATGAATGGACGTCAAGTTGACATGGACAAACTACGTTCTCAAAATGAACTTACTCCAGCAGTAGGTAATATGAAAGTTAACGCAAGAGGCGACGAATTAGGCGCCGGTGGAAAGATTGTACGTACACGTGAACAAATTGTAAGTTCATACTATGAAGCGAATCCTAAAGCAACACCTGATGCAGATGTACCTGCAGGAGAGCAACCAGTAGTACAAAAATCTAAACCAAACAATCCACCTTCACAAACTATGAAGATTGAAGACACTCCAGTTAGTTCTGTAATTGAAGAAGAACCAATGCCAGAAGTAAAAACTGAAACTGTTGATCCAGTAGTTGCAGAAGAAAAAGTTTTAGACAAAGGCGTTGAGGCTGTTAAAAAAGCAAGGTCAAGACGCAGAGGAATATCAGACGCTACAGGAGAAAAATAAGAATGGCTAGAATTAAAACTAATGGTATTAGACCAATACATGACCACGTTTTAGTTACTGATTTATACTTTGGTGAACAAAAGACCAAAGGCGGTATTATTATTAGAGATGATAATGGTACTGCAAGAGGAGTATATCCTCGTTGGGCAAAAGTTTATTCTAAAGGTCCAGAAAACAATGATGAATACAATGAAGGAAATTATATTCTTATTGAACACGGAAGATGGACAAGAAAAATAGATTTAGACATTGACGGCGAAGAAATTACTTTACATCGTGTTGATACAGATGCTATACTTGCTGTAAGTGATGAGAAGCCAGATGATCATAGAATTGGCGAAGAGTTCAGCACAGCACCAGACAAAGTCAAAGCAGAAGACTTTGGCGCAAGATAGATAGAGGATAAATTGAGTAAACAAGTAGATTTAAACAAGTACAAAGAATTTGTAGAGAAAGTAACATCTTTACAAAGTAACGAAACTGGTGGCTTAACAGCACAGTTAGAAAAACTAGAAAAAGAAAGTAATGTAAATATGGCATTGCTTTTAACAGGTGCAATTGGTATTGCATCAGAAGGCGGAGAATATGCAGAAATTGTTAAGAAATGTATCTTCCAAGGCAAACCGTTGGATGATGAAACTAAATTTCATATTAAACGAGAACTTGGCGATATTGCTTGGTATTGGATTAATAGT
>Ga0163111_10000189_pt1 | contig 36053 bp, 18 predicted proteins | sample CRUFie1St18metaG_FD_109645 | JGI IMG/M metagenome (GOLD analysis project Ga0163111, IMG submission 109645) | Marine microbial communities from the Costa Rica Dome - CRUD Field 142mm St18 metaG | ecosystem: Environmental > Aquatic > Marine > Oceanic > Photic zone | place: Costa Rica: the Eastern...
AGTTAGAAAAATTAGGAGTTTCAAAAGATGATGATATGTACAAAATTAAACAATTAGAAGTACAAAATAATCTAAGCAACGTGTCATTAGGACAACTTGGTATCACTATGAGAAGATTTAAGGAATTACAAGCTGATATAAAAGATAAACTAGCCGCCGGCAAAACAGCAAGAGAAAAAGTAGATGCACAAAATAAAGCAAGTGATGATAGACTTATAGCACTTGCAAAAGGAAGAGCAACAGACCCAACAGGAAATCCAGTATCAACTCCACCTAAAGCAGGAGATACCAGTGGAACATTTGCAGATGATGCACAAGCGTCAGGTAGTGGCGGATCATCTGAACCAACAATAACAACAGGTTATATAGATGAAAAAGGACTTTGGGTTCCTTATGGAATAGATTAATGGAATACGAATTACCGTCAGGCGGAAAAAACAAAAGGTCAGCAGGTGCTGGAGTCAAAAAAATGTCTCCAGGTCCATACGTGGCTAAAGTTGTAAGTCATTTAGATGCTAAACGACAAGGTTCTTTAAAAGTACAACTTCTATCTAACGTTGTAGCGTCTAATGATGACGAACAAGAAGGTCAACTTTTTACTGTAAGATATTGCATGCCATTTTATGGCGTCAACAATGTTGACAGCAATAGTAAAAATCTAGATTACTATAATACACAACAGAGTTATGGATTTTGGGCAGTACCACCAGATCCAGGCGTTAAAGTTTTAGTTATTTTTGCTGAAGGATTACCTAACCAAGGATTTTGGATTGGTTGTATTCAAGACGAATATATGAATTATATGGTACCTGCCGGATACCCTTCAGACAAAGGAAGCAACATAATTCAAAAAGATTTACCTAACGATCTTAAAAATTTGCCATTACCAGTAGGAGAATTCAACAAGCGTGTTACAGTAGTTGATGGAAAAAATTTAAAAGCAGGTATGAATCCAGATAAATTTCCTAGACCTCATAATCCTATGATGTCAAGAGTATTAGCAACACAAGGATTACAAGAAGATATTATTAGAGGACTTACATCTACAACTTCAAGAAGAGATACCCCTAACACTGTTTACGGATGGAATACTCCAGGCCCGTTAGACAAGCGTCCTGGTAGACCTAAAGGAAGATATGGAGAAGCACAAAACAAAGTTAATTTTTTTAGAAGTAGACTTGGCGGCTCGGCAATTACAATGGACGACGGAGATCCAACATTATTGAGATCAGGACCAGCTACAACTACTGGTGCAAAATATTTTGATATTGAAACTACACCCAAAGATGTTTCTAGAGCTGATGTAACACTGCCTTTCAACGAACACATTAAACTAAAAACTAGAACCGGACATCAGATATTATTACATAATACTGAAGATTTAATTTATATAGGTAACGCACAAGGTAGTGCATGGATTGAACTTACAGGTAACGGTAAAATAGATGTTTACGCTAATGACAGTATCAACATTAGGACTGAAACTGATCTTAACATAACAGCTGACAGAGATATCAATATTAGAGCAGGCAGAGATTATAATTTAACAACAGGTAGAGATAAAAAAGTTCAAGTGGGTCAAAACAATGATGTTATTATTTCAAATAACGATACAAAAAATGTTGGAGTTAATCAGGACCTTAGAGTAAGTGGTGCTAGACAAAAAGCAATAGGCGCCGACGAAGATGTTCAAATCGCTGGTACACAAAGATCAACCATATCTGGAGATTACAATTTACAAGTTAGTCAAGATGGACACATTGCTGTAAATGCAAACTTCCATAGTAAAGTAGTTGGTGATTATAGGCAGACTGTAAATGGTGCATTTAACTTAAACACACTTGGAGAAAACAAACTTACTAGTTATCAAAGCACACAAATTAAAAGTTTTCTAAACAATAAACTTGATGCTAGTACAGGTAATACAGAAATTAAATCTGGAGTCAATCATCTTGAAACAGCAGGTAACCATATACACATGAATAGTACAATACCAGCAACATCAGCAGACACAGCAGATGTAATTGGTGACACATTTACTAAACCAGCAACTGGTAATTCTTTAGACGATGCTGACGAAGTACGCGACAAGGATAATCAAGTTATTAATGATGCTGACGGAAATCCATTAAGAGTAACAGCAGATGCAACAAGAGCAGGCGAAGCCGCAGAAGCGGCCACTCCAAGACGTGTTCCGTTACACGAACCTTGGGCAGGACACGAAAGTTACAATCCATCAGGACATACTCCGGGGTCTACAGAAAGTATTATTCAATCATCACCTTCTTTAAGGCAATCATCTCCAACGTTGGAGAAAGAATCAGACATGCCTGAACGTAACAGCACCTCTGGTGTATATAGAGCAGGAGATTCGGATCCAAAAGTTGTTGAAATAGACAAAGTATTTAAAAGCAATGATGACGGCACAGTTGGAACACAACCGTCAGAACCAATATCAAGAACAGAGTCAAAAAGATTTTTCTTAAGCGAACTTATAAAAGCCTTAGGATTAGATCCGGTAAAAGCATTACAAAGCGGAGCAGTAGAAGGAGGAGCAGGAGAAGCATTAGCTATGGCTATTGCACAGGTCCAAGCTGAATGTCGTTTTGAACCAAGAAGTGAAAATTTAAATTATAGTGCCCAAGGATTAAGATCTACATTTAGAATGTTTAAGAAGCCTGGCGGTTATCAATTATCAGAACAGTTACATAGAAAGCCTGTAGAAATAGGTAGTGTTGTTTATGGAAGCAGAATGGGCAACGGCGGACCTGAAACTGGTGATGGCTGGAGATATAGAGGACGTGGATTAATCCAATTAACTGGTACAGACAATTATAAATTATACGGAGGATTTATTGGAGTAGATATTTACAAAAATCCAGAATTAGCAAATGATCCTAAAGTTGCTTGTAAACTAGCAGTTGCTTATTTGACCAAAGGACCAAAGGCAAGATTTATTACTTGGACTGATACTAACTTTACTAGTTTAGGAAAACAATTTCAAAATGCTGTTGGTTACGCTAATCCAGGAGCAAAAACACCAAAGAGAATCGAATCAGGAAAAGGTTTTTGGCAACAAATTAAAAACGGAGATTTGACTCCGTTAGCTGATGTAACACCACCAGCCGCAATTGATAATGGTGAAGGAACAGCATCAGTGCAAACAGAAGAACAATCAAAAAATGAAAACGCAGGATTAGATGGACCATTTTAATGCATAAATTTGTAGTAATGAAAAATAATGAATTGCAAACGTATACAGACTATGATGCAATACCTAACGACTTTGATCATGTAATTGAGTTTTTACCAGAAATTCCAGAAGGTCCACATACAGAAGAACAACATGAAGAAATTGCAAAATGGAATACAAAGTTACAAAAATTAATGGAGATTGAACGTGCCGGCAGTATGTAGAGGTGATAGTGTAGATTCAGATGTAGTACACTGTTCTACCCCAAAAAGAGATGAGTGTAGTGGTGATGTATATGTAAATGGTACAGGAGTATCTAGGCAAGACGATAACAATACTACCCATGATGAACCTTCGATTGTGCCGTGTCCTAATCATGCCGCTCCTATTACAACAGGTAGCACAGAAGTATTTGCTAATGGTAAAGGTGTAGGTAGAGTTGGCGATGCTATTACAGACTGCACAAGTGTTGCAACAGGAAGTCCTACAGTTTTCGCTGGTCCTTAGAATAGGTAAATATTAATATGGCAACAGATTTATATAAACAAATTAAAATTACACCTAAGAAAGAGAAGAAGAATCCTATTAGGGCAAAAACATATAGGGGTTTCAGTACAGTAAATGCTGAAAATAGCTCCTTTCAGCAGTATGATATTGCTTTGATTAAACAGAATTTGCTTAATCATCTGCATATTAGACAAGGAGAAAAGTTATCCGATCCTACGTTTGGTTGTATTATCTGGGAAGCATTATACGAACCATTAACAACTAGATTAAAAGAAGCGATTACATCTAACGTTACAAATATTGTTAATTATGACCCAAGAACAAGAGCATCCGGCGTACAAGTTTCTGAATTTGAAAGCGGACTTCAGGTTGAATGTACGCTAACGTATTTAGACTACAATATTAGTGAACAACTAAAAATGCAGTTTGATAAAAACGTTGGATTATCGTGACACAATTAACTACTAGTATTATTGTTTATAATAAATACTGTAAGCGTTAAAAGAAGGATAACCAATGTCATCAACCGACAGACAAAATAGACTGCTACTTGCAGAAGATTGGCAGAAAGTATACCAAAGCTACCGTAATGCGGAGTTCCGTAGTTACGACTTTGACACACTTAGACGGGCAATGATCACCTATCTAAGACAAAATTACCCAGAAGATTTTAACGACTATGTAGATACATCAGAGTATATTGCTCTTATTGATATGATTGCGTTCTTAGGACAAAATATCAGTTACAGAGTTGATCTAAACGCAAGAGAAAACTTTTTAGAACTAGCTGAACGTAGAGAATCAGTTCTCCGTTTAGCACGTATGCTATCGTACAATCCTAAACGTAATCAATGTGCAAACGGATTAATCAAATTTGAGACAGTAAGCACTTCAGAATCGTTAGTAGATAGTAATGGTAGTAATCTATCAGGCCAAACAATTATTTGGAACGATCCTAGTAACGCAAATTGGGCAGAGCAGTTTAGACGTGTTCTTAATGCGGCACTACCTCAAAATGGAACAATAGGTAAGCCAGCTAAGACAGTAGTAATTAATGGAGTGTCAACACAACAGTATAGATTTAATAGTGAAGGAGCAGATGTTCCTGTATTTGCTTTTACTAAAGCAGTTGGTGGACAGCCAACACAATTTGAAATGGTGTCAACTGGTATTGACGAAGATAGAAAAGTAATTAAAGAAGAGAATCCTGTACCAGGAACAAGTTTAGCATTTTTGTATAGAGAAGATGGTAGAGGTTCAGGAAGTGCAAACACAGGATATTTTTTACATTTTAGACAGGGAACTTTAAAATCTAATGTGTTCAATGTTAATAGCCCAAGTTCAAATCAAAAAATTGCAATTGAAGCACAGAATATTAACGATACAGATGTATGGTTATATTCATTAGACGATCTTGGTATACCAGATAGAATTTGGTCTAAGGTTGATTCTTTAGAAGGTAACAATGCAATTTACAATAGTTTGAATAAGCGTATCAGAGACTTTTATGCTGTACAAACTAGAGCAGACGATGAAGTAAGTCTAGTATTTGCAGATGGAACTTTTGGTAATTTACCTGCAGGCCAGTTTAGAGTTTATTATAGAACTAGTGCTAATAGGCTAATGTCTATTGCACCTAGCGAATTAACAAGTATAACATTCTCTCTACCTTATGTTAGTCAATCAGGTACAACGGAAACAATGACTATTGGTGTTGAACTTAAAACACCAGTCACTAACGCAACAACTAGTGAATCATCCGCAGACATTAGACAAAATGCTCCGCAAACTTACTACACACAAAACAGAATGATTACCGGCGAAGATTATAATATTGTTCCTTTGACTAGTAACCAAGAAATTATAAAAGTAAAATCAACAAACAGAACAACAAGCGGTATTAGTAGATATTTTGATTTAAAAGATGCTACTGGAAAATATTCAAGCACTAATTTATATGGCTCAGATGGTGTGTTATATAGAGAACCTTATGAGAGCAAAACGTCATTTACTTTTAATACACAAACAGATATTGAAGGTGCTATAGAAAATACTATATTACCTATTATACAAAGTAGAGCAATTAGTAATTTTTATTTTAGCAACTACGCTAAAATTATTGTTAGTGATCTAAATGCTAGATGGAAACAATCAACTAAAACTACAAATAGTTCAACAGGCTTACTTCAAAATATAAGTGATGTTCCATATCAAGTAGGATCATTTACTGGAGGTTCTTTAAAATATATAGAAGCTGGGGCTTTGCTTAAATTTAAATCACCACTAGGTTTTTATTTTATCGGTGATGGAGAACTTACTAGTGACGCATCAGCAAAAGGTGCAAGTGATTATAAATGGGTAAAAGTTATCAGTGTTAACGGTGCAGGTACAAGTGTTGATAGTGTTACAGGTGTAGGTCCTATTGTGTTTAATGAAATACTTCCTGCTAACAGTGTACTTGAAGAAGTAAAACCTAAGATAGTAAAAGACATTACGCCTGATATTAGATCACAGATTATTGATCAAGTGTTTGCATACAAAACATTTGCATTACGTTACGACCAAGTTAATCGTAACTGGAGAGTAATTATTAATGAAAACTTGAATACAGTAGATGTATTCAGTAATGGTAAAACAGGTGATGTTACAAAAAATCAACTTGACTCAAGTTGGATTGTTCTTTTTGAAACTAACGGAGAAAAGTATACTGTTACAAACAGAGGACTAAGATATGTTTTTGAAAGTGATACAGAATTAAGTTTTTACTTTGATGGACAAAATAAAATTTACGATTCACAAACAGGGCAATTAGTAAAAGACAAAATCGGTATAATGAATTTTAATACAAAGCCAGATTCATTAGAAAATTTTAACAATGATATAGATTGGGAAATTGTTAATGAGTTTAGAAATACAGACGGATATATTAATAGTAAAAAAGTAGAAGTAAGTTTCTTTGATTTAAATGACGACGGAAGCGTAGACGATCCAGATATCTTTGACAATGTTGTTGCTCCGTTAACAAATCCATCTACAAAATATATATTCTTAAAGAAACAATCTACAGACGAAGGATTTAGCAAATACAATTATTATAGTCAAGGTAATACAATTAATGTTGTTTCTACAGAAACAGAAATTGGAGCATACAGTCAGTACAATGAAGGACAAGTGTTTTATATTATTGATACTAACAACTTTAAATTTTTAAGTAACAACATCCTTACAGTAACAGCAGATTACAAAGCACAAGTTGGAAGATCAAATCTAAAATTCCATTATGTACACAGTGCAGATGAAGGAAATAGAATTGATCCTAGTGCAAGTAATATTATTGACATTTATATGTTGACTAAAACTTATGATACAAACTTTAGAAGATATCTTGCAGGTGCAACAAGTGTTATGCCTTTACCACCAAGCACTGATGAGTTATTTCAAAACTATGGTTCGTCCATTGCTTTATACAAGTCAATAAGTGATGAAGTAATTTATCACCCTGTTAGTTATAAACCATTGTTTGGAGTACATGCACAAGATAACTTACAAGCAACAATTAAAATTGTAAAAAATGGCGGAGAAGTTGTTAATAATAATGAAGTAAAAGTTAATGTAATTGGAGCCATAAACAGATTCTTTGCATTACAAAATTGGGACTTCGGAGACACTTTCCACTTTACTGAACTTGCAACATATGTAATGAACGAAGTAGCACCAGATGTTGTTAACATACTCCTTGTGCCTAAACAGGCTACACAAGGATTTGGTAGCTTATATGAAGTTAAAGCAGAGAACAACGAGATCTTTGTTAATGATGCAACAGTTGATGATGTTGAAATTATTGATTCTATTACAGCGTCAAGAATACAAGCATCAGGAAAAATTGTTACATCAACAGGAACAACTAATGCTGGCATTAGAAGCCAACCATTAAACCAAGTGGCTACAACAAATACAACAACTACAAGCACTACTAGCACAACCACTTACTCAAGCTCAAGTAGCTCAAGTAGCTCCGGCAGTAGCTCGGGTGGCGGAGGATCATCAAGCGGTGGCGGAGGATCATCAAGCGGTGGCGGAGGATCATCAAGTGGTGGCGGCGGATCAAGTGGCGGCGGAGGTAGCTCCGGCGGCGGCGGTGGAGGCTATGGATACTAATGGCACAAGATGAAAGTCCAATTCCAGTAGAAGGTGACACTTCAAAAAGAAAGTCAACAGATTTACTTCCAAAGTACTTTAGAACAGTAGCAAATAAAAAGTTTCTAAGTAGTACAATTGATCAGTTAATGCAACCTGGCGTTATTGAAAAGGTTGACGGATTTATTGGACGTAGAGATTCAAAAGCATTTAAAGCCTCTGATAATTATTTGTCAGATGTCACTCCTGATAGAGAAAACTATCAATTAGAACCTGTTGCAACAATTACAGATGATTTAGGTAATACAACTTTTTACAGAGACTATAGAGATTATGTAAATGCATCTAAAATTAGAAATACAGATAACACAGATCACAGTCTATATAATTCGCAAGAGTATTATGCGTGGCAACCACATATTGATTGGGACAAGTTTGTAAACTTTAGAGAATATTATTGGCTACCACCAGGCCCAGACGAGATTCCAGTTTTCGGAACTGCAAGAGACGTCAAAAGTACTTTCAGTGTAAAGCGTCAAGATAACATAGATAACAACAGTTATATTTTTAGCGAAGAAAATAAAGTAAGCAATCCTACATTAACACTATACAGAGGACAAGAATATACATTTGATATTGATTGTATAGACATGCCCTTTAGTATTAGGACTAGCAATAGTATTGATGACGATTCAAACTTGTACAATGTAGATGTAAGTCAACAAAAAGTTGAACAAGGTTCTATTACTTGGAAAATTAGTTTAGAATCACCAGATGTTTTATATTATACTAACGGGAATGACATAGAAGCATCAGGACTTATTATTATAAAAGATATTAGAGATAATACACAATTAGATGTTGGTAGTGAAATACTTGGCAAGAAAAGTTATACTATGCAAAATGGTTATAAATTAACCAATGGTATGAAAGTTAAGTTTTACGGACAAATTACACCAGAAAAATACGGAGAAGGTAACTGGTATGTAGAAGGTGTTGGCGAATCAATTAATTTAATTTCAGAAAGCGACTTAGTTATTACTGCTGACTATTTGTCAGATGTATCTACAGAATTTGATGCACAAGGTTTTAGTGCATTACCATTTGATGATGCTACTTCTTATGCTACCCTAAAAGATTATATCGTTATTAACAGAGCTTCTAAAGACGGAAACCAATGGTCGCGTTATAATAAATGGACACATAAAAGTGTAATTGAAAATATTGCTAAGATAAACAACGTGCCTGTTGTATTAGATCAAAGATATAGAGCAACAAGACCAATTATTGAATTTGAAGCAGGTATAAAACTTTATCAATTTGGAACCGAATCGAAAACAGCAGTTGATTTGGTAGATACTGTTACTAATGATGTATTCTCAAACATCGAAGGACAAGTAGGTTATTTTGTTGACGGAGTTGAGCTAGTTAGTGGTATGCGTGTATTATTTACAGCAGACCCAGATAGTTTTGTTGCAGGAAAAATTTATGAAGTAGGTTTTATTAATCAAAACGGAACATTACAAATTGCACTTACAGAGACTACTGACACAGCACCATTAGAGAATGAAACAGTATTGGTAAAATCAGGTACAACTTATAAAGGTAAAATATTTTATTACGATGGCACTAATTGGAAACAAACCCAAGATAAAACAACAGTTAACCAACAACCTTTATTTGATTTATACACTGACAATGGTAGCCAATTATCTTCTTTAGATTCTAGCACTTTTAGAGGAAACAAAATTTTTAGTTACAAGGTTGGTACAGGTGCAAATGATACAGAACTAGGATTTCCGTTAAGTTATAGAACTATTGAAAATAGTGGTGACATTGTTTTTGATTTTAATTTATTATTAGACACTTATCAATATGACGACATAGCAGATGTAATAACAAAAAGCACTGACACTGCATTATTAAGAAAGTATTCAAATAGAACTTCTTTTACAAATGTATCAGGTTGGACCAAAGCTCCAACAAAATCGTCACAGCCTGTTGTTAAACAAACAACAGTTGGTGCTAGAACAAATAATTTTATTGTTGATGTTTATGTAAACAGTGGAGATTTAAACGACTTAGAAATTAAGGCTTACGTAAACAGTGTTCGCAAGCGTGAGAATGTTGATTATGTTATTAACAGAATTAACAATTATGCATATGTAACATTCAATGAAGAATTAACTAAAGACGACAAATTAGTTTTAAAAACAAAGTCTAGTGCTAAAAAGAGACCAGGTGTTGGATTTTACGAATTTCCGGTTAACTTTGAAAAAAATCCTCAAAATGAAAATGTAACAACATTTACTTTAGGTGAAGTATTAGATCATGTTGAAAGTATTGTTGATAATGTAACAGGCTTCGAAGGAGTATTTCCCGGAGTCAGTAATTTACGTGATTTAGGAAATGGATCAAAATATGGTTTAAAATTTGTACAACATAGTGGTCCAATTAACCTTGCATTATATAATTTGACAGATAAAGATTTCAATAGTATTGAAGCTATGAAATATTCTGCATTTGCTTATATTAAATTCAAAAGAGAATTTTTGAGAACAGCAGACGAACTTGGGTTTGAAGGATACGACAAAGTACATGTAGATAGAATTTTATCAAAACTACATGAAAACTTAACAAACAAAGATCCATTTTATTTTAGTGATATGATTCCACATGGTGGAGACACTAAGGTTAGACATATAATTGAAGATCAATCGCAAACTATTTTTAGTTTGACACGTGGTATTGACTATACAACATTATCTGAAACAGCAGTGTTAGCATACTTAAATGAAAAACAATTATTAATCAACAAAGATTACACAGTCAGTACAGATGGTTTCTTAACATTATTAAATCCTCCAACAGGCGGCGACATATTAGATGTTTATGAATATTCTACAACAGATGGATGCTGGGTGCCACCAACACCTACTAAGTTAGGATTGTATCCTAAGTTTACTCCAGAAATTATATTAGACGATACTTATATTACACAACCAACAGATGTAACAGGTCCGTGGAAAGTATACGGTAGAGACGAAAAAACAACAAAGTCTTATAAAGGCAAACTTGGTTGGTTTTATCCACTGTATACAGATGAATTATCAGCGAAGCAAGCAGATACACTAAACGGCGGCGCCGGCGAAGTGCATACACATGTATTTGCAGGTACTAATAAAGTATTTTATATGCCAAACAGTGAAATGAGTCATGCTACTAATGACAGTCAGTTACACGAAGAATATCCAAATGCTTATCCAATGTTGCAAGGACACGATGGTAGTTTGTGGAGATGTTTTGGGGACTTTAGAGATAATCTTTTATTAGATATTGAAAAAAGAATTTATAACAATCTTAAGTTACCATACGATGAAAACATTGTAAACATTGCTGATTACATTCCTAGTAAAAATAGAGTCACAGGATTTACAAGAAAGCAAATTTCTAAAACGATGATTTCAGAATTCAACAGTTGGTTAGAAACTGTTGGAACACCTGATTATGTGACTAACCAAGTTTATAAAGTTGGCAACGGATTTACATATAACTATGCATCTGCAGGAGACCCTAACAATAACGCACTTACAGGTTTTTGGAGATCAATATACAAAGACTTTTATAACACAGATAGACCACATAGTCACCCTTGGGAAATATTAGGTTTTAAAGAAAAGCCTGATTGGTTTGATAGCGAGTATGGTGCATCACCTTATACAAGCAATAACTTATTACTTTGGGAAGATATTAGTAAAGGTATTGTCAGAGGTCCAGAAGGATCAAAAGTTACATATAAAAATAAATTTAAGAATGAAGATATTTACAAATATATTCCAGTTGATGATGAAGGTAATTTGTTAGCCCCTAATGAGACAGGATATGCTGTAGGAAATGTTCCTACTACAAATAGTAATGAGTTTGCATTTGGTGATGAAGGACCTGTAGAAACAGCTTGGCGTCGAAGTTCACACTATCCGTTTAGTTTAATGATATCTTGGGCACTAAATCAACCAGCTCAGTTTTTTGGATTAGCATTTGATAGAAGTAGGATTGTACGTAATGGCGCAGATCAATTAGTTTACAAAGACACAAGTAAGCGTATTGAATTGAATCAATTAATATTTCCTAATAGTGCTACAGAAGACACTAGGGTATTTACTGCTGGTATAGTTAATTACATACAAGGTTACCTTGCAGATAATGATACTGTTAGATTTAGTGATTATAAAACAAATATTAGATCTATTGAAAATAAGTTAGGATCTAAAATTGGAGGTTTCACACAAAAGTCTAAATTTAGATTAATTTTAGATTCAAGAACACCAACTAACGAAGGTAATGTTTTTGTTCCAGAAGAAAATTATAAAATACAATTGACTAAGAGTGTTCCTACACAAGTATATTCTTACAGCGGAATGATTATTGAAGTTTCTCCATCAGGCTATATTGTAAAAGGTTATGATAAAGATAATCCTGTATTTAAATACTATCCTGTTAGAAGAAAAAATAGCGATCAAGTAATTAATGTAGGTGGGATAAGTGAAAACTTTTTAACTTGGAGCGAAGGCAAGACTTATGAAGCAGGACAGATTGTTGAATTGTCTGACAACTATTATAGAGTTAAAATATCACATACATCAGGTGAAGGATTTGTCCAAGACAACTTTCAAAAACTAGCAGAGCTTCCTGAAGAAGGCGGAGCATCAGCATACATTTCTACAAACTTTAGTGCATCACTTGCAGAACTTCCATACGGTACATTGTTTAGAGAAAAACAAGATGTTGTTGACCTTATGATGGGATATCAAAAGTACCTTACTACAGTAGGTTTTAGTTTTGAAAATTTTAATAAAGAAATTGAAGAAATTGAAAACTGGAGACTAAGTGCTAAAGAGTTTTTATTCTGGACTACACAAAATTGGGAAGCTGGTACAATTTTAACAGTAAGTCCAAGTGCAAGACAAATTACATTTGTGCAGAAATATTCTGTCATTGACGATATATATGATAACTTTTACGATTATAGTTTACTAAAAGCTGACGGCAAACGATTGCTTGCAGATTTTGCAACAACTGAGAGAGATAATACAAACGATTTTGGTATATTTGTTAAGAATACTGAAGATGGAATATTCCATCTTAAGTTACCATTAGTACAACATGAACATGCAATTATTATTGATAATAAAACTGTATTCGGAGATGTAATTTATAATAGAGCTCAGGGTTACAGACAAGAAAGAATTAAAGTAAAAGGATATCGTTCAGACGAATGGAACGGATCCTATAATATTCCAGGATTTATTTTTGACGATGCAAAACCAACAGAATGGGTTGCTTGGCAAGATTATGACATAGGTGCATTAGTTAAGTATAAACAATATTTTTATGTTTCTAAAACTAAAATTACAGGATCTAATATTTTTCAAGATAAAAAGTTTTTAAGACTTATTGAAAAGCCTGAACAACAGTTGTTACCTAACTTTGATTATAAAGCAAAACAGTTTGCAGACTTTTATGATTTAGATAGTGATAACTTTGATATAGAGCAACAGAAGTTAGCTCAACATGCAACAGGTTATCAAAAACGTAAATACCTTGAAAATATAATTAATGACGAAGTAAGTCAATATAAATTTTTCCAAGGTGCTATACAAGATAAAGGAACTAAAAATGTTCTTACTAAATTGTTTGATAAGCTAGGAAGTGCTAATAAAGATAGTCTAGAATTTTTTGAAGAATGGGCAGTGCGTGTTGGACGCTATGGTGCAACTGAAGGTGACGATCAATTTGATATTATTTTTGATGAAACAAAATATAGACAAGAACCACAACAAGTTGAATTAGTTAATGAAATAAATCCACAGGATACTAGTTTAATTTATAGACTATCACGAAATGATATCTATGTTAAGAGTAAAGATTATAATCATAAACCGTTTCCGACAAAATATTTTAATGAAGAAAATAGCTATACAAAAACAGCAGGATTTGTTAACCCATCAGACGTAAGTTTGTCTTTATTAACTTACGATGATATTCTACAACAAACAAATATTGCAACAAACAGTTATATTTGGACAGCATCAGATAAAAGTCAACAAACATGGGGAGTTTACAAATTAGAATCTACAGATTTTAGAATCTCAGGTGTAACTGCAAGCCAGTCAAATAAATTTACAATTACATGTAATAAAGCACCAAATTATACAAAAGGTGATATTATTGGAATCAATGATATTTCAGATGCTACCGACGGGTATTATAAAGTAGACAGTGTTTCTTTAAATATTATAACATTAGAAAGCCTTGAAGGCGAAGATGTAGAAGCAACAGATGATACAGCTGATACTAACGGGTACATTACTGAATTTAAAATTGCTAGGTTAGCAACACTTGCTAAAGCAAATGATAGTTTTATAAACACTGATATATTAAATAATAGACTTTGGATTGATGATGATGACCTCGGCAAATGGTTAGTTTTACAAAATAGAAAAGTATTTGAATTAAAAAACAATATTGTTAATACTTCGGCAGGATTGCTTGACTCTACAGAAAAAGATTTTGGTAGTGCGTTTAGTGTATCAAGCAATAACAATCGTATTGCAATTACTGCACCTAAAGACCTTAACGGAAGCGTTTACATTTTTCAAAGACCTAGCGATAATACAGACTTTGGATTTTTACAACAAATAGACGAACAATTATTCTTGTTTGATTCAAATGGAGGCTTTGGACAAAGTGTTGCAATGAGCCCAGATGGCAAGTATCTTGCAATTGGTTCTCCGCATGCTTCAAACGTTAAAAGTAGATTAAGAGGAGACTTTAATCCAAGAGAAGCATATGCTGTAGGGGATATTGTTTTATACTCTGAACAGTTATGGAAAGCAGATAGAGTTATTGAAGCAGATGCATTACAAGTATACAGTAATCATTCATCTAACCAACAAGCAAAAGAAAACGATTATGATTCAGCTACTCAAACTTATCCAGAAATTGAGTATATAGTTAGAGGCGATTATACATTAGGTGCAGATGAATCAACAGATCATATTTTAGTTAGAGCTGAAAAAGAACAGTTTGAAGGAACTAAGCCAGGAGATAAATTAACTCTAAAATGGAACAAATACACGACAACAGCTTCAGCTGGAGTATTACCATTTAATGGCGACACTACATTAACTGAATCTTTAATTAATGGCACTCATACTATTATTGATAAAGTGCAACATATTATCCATATTCAAAGTGCGTTAAGTGTACCTGATGCTGGTACAGAAATTACGACAGACACTTGTAGAGCAGTTATACAATATAGAAAAGTCAACAATGAAAATGAAATGACTGTTTATATTAAAGATGTAAATGGCTCATTCCAAGGCACAGGAAAAATTTATGCAGACGGCATTCTAGTTGGTGACTATGTAGAATCATTACAAATTACTGATGATTATCATACAGGTTGGTGGCACGTAGGAGTAGGAAGTTCGTTTTTGTCAAACAATTTAGTAGAAACAAAAGCAAATCTTGTTATACAAAATATTACACTTGAAGGCGAAACAGTTAATGATCCGTTCTTTAGTAATATTTTAGATACTAAGCAGTTACAAAATGTACTTGAGCCAACTAAAGTAAGTGAAATAAGTATACTTTCTCATACCCAAGGACAGAGTAATATTGAAGTCTTAGATAGTAAGTGGTGGGTTAGAACACCATTAGCTCACGGAAGCAGTATTACAGTAGGCGATAAAACAAGACTTTGGCTAAACACCATACGTGTAAACGGATTAGTTCAAGATCCTTCAGCTATAGGATTGACATCAACTTATATTAATAATACTGAACACACAGTTGCTGATATATGGAATGGTTATGTTGAAGTTAGATTAACAAACTTTGATCTTAACGGAGATCCTTTTATTCCAAATGTAGGAGATATACTTACAGACACTACAACAGGATCAACTGGTGAGATTGCCTTTATTGAAAGAGCATTTTCTACAGCAAAAATTTATATTAAAAATAGAAATGGTACTTGGGCTGTAGGATCAGATTTTGGTGTTAATTCAAATGCAACATTTGTTGAAAATGTTCCAGGTCTTGGACCTGCTACAAGAACTATTGGACCTATTAATTCTGCACATATGGAAAATACTATTTCAGGACCCATTATAGTTATTGACAGTGGTGTGAATATTCCTGTAGTAGTTGGCGGAGCAAATTATTTAAGAGATTTAGAATATTGGATTTATTCAGATAACACAATCGAAGGTATTACAGATGTTGCTAATCCTCCGTCTAGCATTAACTTAGATTGGAAAAGGGTATACAATATACCAGCAATAGCAGAAGGTTATGAAACAGCATTAGAAGAACAAGGTACGTTTGCAATTTATGAAATGAAAGGCGTTACCTATCAATTAATTAATTATTATACTGTTCCTAATAGTGCAAACTATCGTAAGCTAGGAACAAAATTAAAATTTGTACAACCAGATTTGAATAGTTACAAATTATATATTCATGCTGAAGGCGACGGCACAGAAGCTAATCAAGGTAGAATCTATTTCGTTAATAAAAATGCTGAAGATGATTGGGCATTGTCTGTACAGAAAAATTACAGAGGAGACTTTAGAGTTTCAGCAACTTATTTTGAAGGTGAATTTGTAAGATTTGGAGAAACAATTTATAAAGCTAACACTAACTTAGTTCCAGGTGTGTTTAATGTAAGTCAATGGACTGCACAAAGTAATGGATTAGATCTTTTAGGATATGTACCTAATGATACAAACTTCTCTTTAGTTGAAAGTACATTGGAGCAAAGAAATTTAGAAGCATTTGGATCTGATTTTGATGTAAGTTTAAAAGGCGAAGTATTAATTTCTAATTCTATGTATACTAGTGTTTACGAAATTGAATCAGGCGATACAGTATTAGGATTAGATAGTAGTATAGCAAATAGAAAAGTTGTAGTTTACAGACAAAATGGATCAAACTATGAATACTCACAAATACTAGAACCTTTTAATGAAACTGAGGATTTTGGATTGAGTATTGCAGTATCTAATGATGGTAAAAAGATTGCTGTAGGTGCACCACAAAATAGTGATATATCAAAGAACGGCGGAGCAGTATACATTTATGTTCAAAACGGAAATACATTTGTTTACAATCAAACATTACGTCCAATAGATAAATCAGTAAACATTCAATTTGGTACAAAGATTGATTTCGATGGTAATACACTTGCAGTTGCATCACGTGGCGGCAGTATGATCGAAAAAGCTACTTTTGATGTACATAGAGATAGAAAAACTCCAGATGTAACTTCTGTAGAAAGATATATTTTAGATAATAAATCACAAATAAATCCAATTGAAACTTCCTTCGATAATAATTCAACAGTATTCCAAACGATAGATCAAGGTAGTGGTGTTGTAAGTTTATATGAAACAGTGAATAACACATTATTATACAGTCAAAACTTTACATATGATTTAGATACGCAAGACTTTGGTAACAGAATGGCTGTAAACAGTAATCATGTTTATATTGGATTACCTAAACAGCAAGTACCAAATAGTAGTATACTTGATAAAGGCTTAGTTGCAGAGTTTAGAAAACCAATGAACACAACGTCATGGTTGATTACAAGACAACCTATAATACCAGTAGATACTAGTAAGTTTAAAGGTGTGTACTTGTATAACAAAAAAACTAACGGATTACGCACATATCTTGATTATATTGATCCTATACAAGGAAAGATTGCAGGACCAGCAGAACAAGAAATATCTTTTAAAACAAGTTATGATCCAGCAAAATATAATAATTCAACAGATGCAATTATTACAGCAGATACACTCGATTACACAAGCGATGAATGGATTGGTAAGTTGTGGTGGGATATTGACAGTGCTAGATTTATTAATTACCATCAAGGTGATATATCAGAATCAACAGCAAACTTTAATACATTGTTTGCAGGAACTAATGTACAAGTTCACGAATGGGTTGAATCAACATTACTTCCAAGTGAATGGGATACTCAATCAGCTACACCTGATGGTGTAGAAAATGGTATATCAGGAACATCACTGTACGGAGATAGTGTTTACAGTTCTAGAAGAAGGTATGACGAAGCATCACAAACATTTGAAACTCATTATTACTATTGGGTAACAAATAAAACAACATTACCAGAAATAGAAAACAGAGTGACAACAGCAATTGATGTAGCTCGATATATTGCAAATCCTGCATCAATGGGTTATAGATTTGTTGCAATGTTAGGTGATAATAGATTTGCATTATTTAATTGTAGTCCGTTTATATCAGATACAGATACAGCTATAAGTTTCAATTGGTGGACTATTGAAAATCAAGAACAACCTACACACATTCAATATCAATTAGTAAGTGATGGTTTAGAAACAAGTGTACCTAACAGAGAAATTGAACAAAAATGGTTTGATAGTTTAGTTGGCTTTGATAAAAATGATAGACCTGTACCGGATATTAGTTTACCAATTAAGAGTCGTTATGGTGCATTAAATGATCCGAGACAGAGTTGGTTTGTCAACAGAACAGAAGCACGTAAACAATTTATTGAAAGAACAAATGGTACATTGGCCAAACATTTAATTGTTGATGAATTTGATTTAACAAAACTAACTGGTTTTGACCCAAGTCCTACTTTAGCAACAGGACTTTATGATACAACAAGTGATAGTAATGCTGAACTAAGATTTGTAAGTGTTGCTAGAGTTAAACCAGCTTCGTTAACATTGGAAGTTGAAAATGGTGTCATTATTAATGTAATAGTAAATGATCCTGGACAAGGATACATTAACACTCCTACATACAAAATTGCAGATACTGAAGGTAGCGGATGTGAATTAAAATTTGAACTTGATGCTAACGGTAAAATTTCATCTGTAGAAATTGTTAACGGTGGTAGAGATTATACAGACCGTGTTACAATTACAGTAAGAAAATTTGCAGTTCTAGTCAAAAGTGACGAAACTGTGAGTGGTAAGTGGAGTGTGTATGAATACGATGGTACAGAATATTTAAGAACACTTACACAAAGTTATGATATAAATCTTTACTGGCAATATAGAGATTGGTATGCAACAGGTTATAATAAATTTACATTTATAAATTATACTGTAGATTCAAGTTATCAAATTTATGCATTAGATGATCAAATTGGTGACATTGTTAAAATTAATAGTGTTGGCACAGGCGGCTGGCTATTACTTAGAAAGATTTCTAACTTAGATACACAAGATTACACATTAAGTTACGAAACTATAGGTAGAGAAAACGGAACAATAGAATTTAAAAACAGCTTGTACGATACTAGTGCAAGTAATAGTGCGTTTGACGGTGCAAGTTTTGATAAAATATTCTATGATACAGAACCAGATACAGAATTTAGAAAAATACTAGAAATTTTAAAATCTGATATTTTCATTGATAACCTTGCAGTATACTGGAACGAATTATTCTTTGCAAGTATACGATATGTTTTATCTGAACAACCTAATGTTGATTGGGTATTCAAAACTAGTTTTGTTAAAGCAAAACACAATATTGGTGAACTAGCACAAAAAGTTACATTCCAAAACGATAGTCTTCCAAGTTATCAAGATTATGTTACAGAAATGAAACCTTACAAAACTAAGATTAGAGAATATCTAAGTGCATACGAAAAAGTAGATCCTGCAAGTAATGTTATTACTGACTTTGATCTTGCTCCTTATTACAATGAAGATGAAGGAAAGATTGTACCACAAAGTGTACAAGTTATTGGAAATGAAGTAATACCTGGAGTTTCAGATTTACAAAACTATCCTAGCAGACATTGGTTAGATAATTTAGGCTTTGAAGTAACGTCATTTAGTATTGCCGATTCAGGTTCAGGCTACCAAGTTGCTCCTAAGATTATTATTAGCGGCGGAGGAGGCTCTGGCGCCACAGCAGAAGCATTTATTGGTACAGGTGGTAGAGTAACAAGTGTTAAAGTTACAAATGCAGGTAGCGGATATCTCACAGCACCTACTATACAAGTTGTTGGATCTTTTGGTGACACAGGATCTATTGCTAGACTAAGTCCTATCTTAGGAAGAGGTAAAGCAAGATCTGCACACATTAGATGTAAATTTGATAGAGTGACCGGAACATACTTGTTCCAAACACTTAATGAAACGCAAACATTTACATCTGGTGTTGATCAGCAAATATTTAATTTAAAATGGCCAATGCAGTTAGTGTCAACACAAATTACTGTAACAGTTGATGGATTAGAATCATTACGTAGTGAGTATACATTTAGTAATGTAACTGATACTTCAAAAGGATATACAAGAAGTTACGGACGTATTGTGTTTAGTAATGCACTGAATGTGAATAGAGCAATTACTATTACATATAATAAAGCACCAGAATTATTACAAGCACAAGATAGAATTAATCTTTATTACAATCCAACTACTGGTATGTACGGGAATGATCTTGCACAGTTAATAGACGGTATTGATTATGGTGGAGTTGAAGTAAGTAGTTTTGACTTTGGTACAGGTACTGGTTGGGATTCAGATGGTTGGTTCACAACAACCTATGATACATTTGATACTACATTTGAGGATGAAATTTTCCAAATTGGTGACGATAGTACACGGGTATTAAATTTTGCTACTCCGTTAGTAGCAAACACAGTTTATAATGTTTATAAAAACGGAGTCAGATTAGACGATCCTAATTTTGGAACAGCTAATCCTGTCACTAATACAAATGCAGTTATGCAAAGTGTTACTGGTGCAGGTCAAACTGGTGTTGCGTTGTATGACGATGCTGGCGATTTAGGAAGCAGTATAATTGTCCTAGACGAAGAAAATATTCCAACAGGACCAGGAGATATACTTGTATTTAGAAAAAGTACTTCCGACGGAGCATTTTTGCCTGATCCAAGATCTTATGATACTGTATTAACAGGCGGCGACTTAGCATTTAGTACAGCAAGAGGTATTAATCCAGAAGAAATTATTGTTGACGGTGATGACTTTATAAGTCCAACAACATCAAAAGGTCCTGAAGAACAAGTACCAGGGCAAGTATTAGATGCAGTAAACATTAGAGTATTCCATAGACCTAAAGAAGGAGGCAGTTTACTTTCAAGTAACTCTTATAGATCAGATGGTATTTCAGGAGTATATGAATTTGGTATTCAACCACAGAATAAAGAAGGCTTAATTGTTAAACTTAATGATGTAATATTAGCACAATCTTTATATAAAGTAGATTACAGATTGAAAACAGTAACATTTAATACTGTACCTAACGCAAACCAAGAAGTTAATATTGTATCAATTAGTGGTAACGGTAAAAACTCATTAGAACAAAGCGAATTTGTAGGTGACGGCAGTACTTTAGCATATGTTACTAAAGTTCATTACGATACAAACTTAGATTATTATGCAACAGTAAATGGTAAAGCAGTAGAAAGTGTGCTTACATCAACCGGTGATAGTACTAACAAAGATCCAAAAGCAATGATTGTATTTGGTAGTCCACCACCAGACAACAGTATAATTAATTTTGCAGTTTATACAGGAATAGATAACTTTAGTAAAATTGAAACAACAGAATTTATAGGCGATGGAAGTACTAAGTTATTCACACTTCCTAAAACACCGTATAGTGCTTTACCTAATAGTCATAATGTAATTGTAAAACAAGGAAATAAAATTTTAAATCCTGGATACAATCAATCATTTGATTGTACACTAGCACAGAGAGAATATTTCTTAGAAATATGGCAAGCACCAATTGGAAGTTTCCAATCTAAAGACATTCAAATATTACTTAATGGTAAAGAACTTACTATTGCAGTTGAATATAATCTTCGTCCTGCAAATAGTAGTGTTATACTTGAGCCAGGAATTGGTCGCGAAGGTGATATATTAGAAGTTTATATAAGAACAGATGGAGAGTATGCGTTTGGCGATGTACAAAATATTAACTCTAATCTTACTTGGGTAGATAGTGGTGCACTTTTACAGCTAAACACAGCACCACCAGATGGCGAAAAACTTACAGTTTATACATTTAATAAACATGATAGTATGGATTTTGAAAGACAGAACTTTGATGTTGTTGCAAGAAGTGTAATTGCTGTAGGAACAGAAGACCATATACAGTTTAATCATATTAAAGCAGGATTAGTAAAACTTAGATACCCTGCTATTGATGCACAGTACGTTTGGTTAACAATTAACGGTATATTACAAACACCTAGTGTTGATTATAAATTAACTGAAGACAGGAACTTTATAAAACACAAAGGCTCATTTGCAGATGATGATGTAATTGAAGTAATACAATTTAGTGCCCAAGGAGAAATTTCGCCTAAGTTTGGATTTAGTCAGTTTAAAGATATACTAAACAGAAATATTTACAAACGACTCGGAGATGTTGCACCACTTAAACTTGCTCAAGATTTAGCAACATTTGATAAAGAAATACTATTAGATGATGCATCAGCATTAAGCACACCTGATAAAAATAGTAGTCAACCAGGAATATTGTTTGTAAATGGTGAGCGTATTGAATACTTAATTAAGCAAGGTAACGTGTTACGACAAATTCAAAGAGGAACACTAGGAACTGGTGTTGCAAGTATACACGAAGCAGGTAGTGATGTATACAATCAAGGACCTAATCAAACAGCACCTTATGCAGATCAAACTATTATAGACGAGCAAATAGGTGACGGTTCTACTACAGTATTTCCTCTATCATTTACACCTACAAGCGTAAATGAGTTTGAAATATTCGTTGCAGGCAAAAGATTACGTAAAAATGCTATACAGATGTTTAATCCAGCACTGGATCAAGATTCTCCAGAAGCGGATGAAACTGCACCAGCTGAATTTTCAGTAGATGGTACAACAGCAAACGTAACTTTGTTAAATACACCAGTAGTTGGTGCAAAGATAAAAATTGTCAGAAGACAAGGAAAACGCTGGGCAGATCCAGGAATTTCACTTAATGATGCGGAAAGTTTGGTAGCACGTTTCTTTAAGGCGGAAAAGGTGGAGCTACCCAAATAAATACAGTATAGGACAAAGGTATGATTGACAACATAAAAGAAGAAAACGGAGTAATGCTCCAAGGACATATTAAAATTTCCAACCCTGAAACGGGCGAAATTATAGTCGATAAACGTAATGCTATCCACTATGAGAACATGAGTATTTCACTTGCAGAAAGTTTAGCTAATGCAGGACAAGGTACTATCTATCAAATGGCGTTTGGCAACGGAGGAACTAGTATTGACCCAACTGGAATTATTACATACCTTACACCTAACAGTACAGGTACTAATGCTAGTCTTTATAACCAAACATTTATTAAAGTTGTTGACGATAGAAGTGTTAATAACACAGACCCAGCAAGAAATAAAATTGAATCAAGGCATGTAAGTGGTACTAACTATACAGATATTGTTGTTAGTTGCTTACTTGATTACGGTGAACCTTCAGGGCAAGATGCTGTTGATAACGCAACTAACGCTGATAGTTTATATGTATTTGATGAATTAGGCTTAGTAAGTTATAGTCCATCGGGACAAGGTAGACTGTTAACACATGTAATTTTCCACCCAGTACAAAAGAGTTTGAATAGACTTATTCAAATTGATTATACTGTGCGTGTACAAAGTTTATCGGGGTTTAACGAATAATGGCATACACAATTAACTACTCAGACACTAACAAGGGAACTATCTCTATTGAAGATAGTACAATTAATCAGCAAACAAGTCTAGATATTCCTGGACGTAACACTACTAGTTATGGGTCAGTTATTGCAAACAGTTTTTTAAATTTACTAGAAAATTTTGCTAATACGTCAGCACCAAGAAATCCAATTCAAGGACAGCTATGGTATGACAGTTCAACAGGTATTGATACTTTAAAACTATATGACGGAACAGGTTGGGTAAATGCCAGTGGACTTAAAAAAGGAACTACAGCACCAGACGTTGCTAATGCACTACAAGGTGACCTTTGGTCAGATACCGACAACAATCAGTTGTATATTTTTACAGGTAGTGGATGGACACTAGTTGGACCAGAATACAGTGATGGTTTGTTAACAGGTGCAAAGCCAGTTGTTGTAACAGGTAAAGACGAAGTACTTTATACTATTCTACAACTTGAAGTAGGTGGTTCACCTATAGCAATTTATTCAACAAGAACATTTCAACCTAAAACAACAATCCCAGGATTTACAATTATTCAACCTGGCTTAAATTTATCTTCAGCAAATATTGGCGGAGACGGTGTAGGAAAATATTTTGGTACAAGTGAAAAAGCAGAAAGTTTAGTTGTTTCAGGTGCGGCAGTTAGAGCATCTAATTTTTTAAGAAGTGATGTTGCAAGTACATCATCACAAAAACTAACAATTAGTAACAACTCAGGTTTACAAGTAGGACAGGATGCTATTGTTACATTTGATGTACAAGGTACATCAGGCGTTGTTACAAACTTAACATCAGGTGCACCAATTGACTTTAAAGTTAATAACTTAGGTGTACAAAAGAATGTTATAAGAATTGACTCAACAGAAAAGGTTGGTATTAACACATTATCACCTGCAGAAGCATTAGATGTAGCAGGTTCAATACAAACAAGTAATAATCTTATTGTACAAGGTACAACAGATAGTGCAAGTATTGGAACAGGTGCTGTAAAAATTAGTGGTGGTGTTGGTATTGCTAAAAAATTATTTGTTGGAACAGATTTGAATGTTGCAGGATCAAGTACAGTAGGTTCAGTGACACCTATATCTACACAACAGTATTCATTAGGTACAACAGACAAACGTTGGTCAACAGTGCATGCAGTTGAATTTAGAGGAAATTTAATTGGTAATATTACAGGTACAGTTACAGGTGGCGCGGCAAATGCTAACAAACTTACAAGTGCATCAACTTTCCAACTATCAGGAGATGTAAGTTCAAATCAAATTACATTTGACGGACAAGTTGGCGGTACAACAAAAGTATTTACAACAGCAATTAGTAATACATTTATTGCAAACAAGACACTTGCTACACAACCTAATAACGATGATGAAATTATTATCAACAGGATTTCAGGTGATGATACAGGTGTGTTTAAGATTTCACAAGCGGCACTAGTTAGTAGTGTTCCTGTAATACCAGTTGGAACTATTGTACCATTTGGAGGAGTTAATACTCCAGCAGGTTGGTTGGCATGCGATGGTACTGAAGTTAGAATTGCTGATTACTTAGGTTTATATAATGCTATTCAATATCAATTTAAAGACCAAAGCCAAGTTTCATCAGGATTTTTTGGACTACCTGACTTTAGAGGTAGATTCCCACTAGGTGCTGATAACATGGGCGGATCAAGTGCAAATAGAGTATCAGACGTTAACGCTGATACAGTTGGACTAGCATCAGGAGTTGAAAGTAGAGCAATTGATGTTAAAAACTTACCAGAACACGAACACGATTTAAGATCACCAAAAGGTGCACAGTTTTATGTTATATTAGATGATAGTGGCGCACAACAAGACGCTGATACTATTCCATATGATGCTCCGACAGGATCAGGTGCAGGACAAGCACGTACATCATCAGGTGGTGTCCTAAACAGAAGACTTATACAGTACAACCAACAAACAGGATTAGAAGAATTTGAAACTTTTGATCTTACAGAACTTGGTACTCCATACAATGTTATGAACCCGTTCTTAACAGTGAATTATATTATATACACAGGAGTAGGGGGCTAATATGGCATATCAAATTAATAAGACTAGCGGTGCATTACTTGTTAACCTAGCAGACGGACAAATAGATACAGTATCAACTGATATCACACTTATTGGTAAAAACTATACAGGGTTTGGTGAAGCAATAAATGAAAACTTTGTTAAGATGTTAGAAAACTTTGCAAATGCATCATCACCGTCTAATCCATTAGCAGGACAAATTTGGTGGGATACATCAGCATCTAGATTAAAAGTTTATACAGGTACTGACTGGACAACAGGTGGCGGACCTATTGTACAACCTACAGAGCCTGGAATGGTTGCAGGTGACATGTGGATTAACAATGATGCAAACCAACTTTACTTTTTTGATGGTACTGATTTAGAATTAGCAGGACCAATTTACAATGCATTCCAAGGACGTTCAGGACCTGAAGTTGTAACAGTACTTGATAATACAGGTACAAGTAGAACTATTGTAAAATATTGGGTAGGTGGTACGTTTGTAGGCTTATGGAGTAAAGTTGCATTTACTCCGCAAAACGTAGATACTATTCCAGGATTCACTGGAGATGCTGTTAAAGGATTTAATGTTGTTGACGCAGACTTTGTTTTTGCTGGTACAGCCGCTAGAACATCAGCACTAGTTGATAGTAATAACGTTGCAAGAACAGCGGCACAGTTCCTTGCAAGTGACTCTGATGATGCAACATCAGGTGCATTAACAGTTAGAAACAACTTAGGACTTACAGTAGGACTTACAGATAACAATGTTGTAAAAGTAACAGTAGACGGTGTTGTAAACGAAAACAATGTTAGTAACCAGAACTACACATTTAGAATGACCACAAGTAGTGGTAAGAAAGATGCAATGACTATTGATTCTGGAAACAACAGAATTGGTATTTACAATACAACGCCATCAGAAACATTAGACGTTGGCGGAAATATGCGTGTTGCAGGAAACTTAATTGTTGACGGAGAGACAACAGAACTTGATATACAGAAATTATTAGTTAGAGATAAGAGTATTGAACTAGCAAAAGGGGACGATAGTACACTACTAGATGACGTTGGAGTAGACGAAGCAGGTATTATAGTAGCATCATCCAATGGTAATAAAGAACTTTTATGGCGTAACGGAACAAATTCATGGACATCTAACGTAAGTCTAAACTTGACAGGTGCAAGTTCACTTAAATTTAATGGTGTAGACATTATTACTGGATCAGCAGGTGTTGGTCTTACAAGTGTTGGTGCATTAACATCAGCAAATATTGGTAGTTTTCAGTTTACAGGCGGTAATAACTTATCAACCACAACAGTAGATGGTAGTGGAAATGGTATGAATATTACAGCGGCTGGTAATATTAACTTAGTTACACCAAGACAAATTAGAAATGTAAGTGATCCAACAGCAGATCAAGACGTAGCAACAAAAGCATATGTTGATAGTAGCATTGATTTAGAAGTTTTAGCACTAGCATTAGATGTAACAGGGCTTGGAACAGCAGATTCTGCACAACAGCATACAAATATTGCTACTATTGTGAATGATATTGCTCCAGCAAGTACAAAACGAGACGGAACACAGGCTAGAATACACTGTACAACTACTACAGGTGCTACAGCAACACTAACTGGCTCTGCCTTAAACACAGCATTTAACGAAAGTACAATACTTGTACAACAAAAAGACAACAACGGCAATGATGACGGATCTGTAAGCGTAATTCAAAGTGCAACATTTAACGATGCAACTGGTAATATTACATCTACGGTATCTAGAACATTGAAACTATTTAGAGTTACTGGCGGAGCGTGGGTCTACGTTCAAAACTTAACTCCGGGCAGTCTTGTATAAATACATATAACACAATTAGGGGTTAATAAATGGCATACGTAATAAATTTAACAAATGGAGGATCGTTAGTTACAGTTGAAGACGGTACCATTGACCAGAGTACTTCACTTAAATTAGTAGGTAAGAATTATGCTGGTTATGGTGAAATCCAAAACGAAAACTTTATCCATTTACTAGAAAACTTTTCTAGTGCAAATCAACCAGCTGGACCGCTTAACGGACAGATTTGGTTTGATAATTCACAAAAAAAATTAAAGTTCTATGACGGAACTAAGTTTAGAACAACAGGTGGAGCTGAAATTTCCACAACACAACCAGTTGGATTAACAACAGGTGATTTTTGGTGGGATACTAGCAATAACCAACTATATGCACAGAACTCAGATGGTGGATTTGTCCTAATTGGTCCACAATCAATTGGTGAAACAGTAAGTGCTATGGTTACTGCACAGGTACGTGATAGCAACCAAGTAAACAGAACTATAATTAAGGGTACTGTTGATGACGGTGTTGTGTTTATTGTTAGCAATGCAGAATTTACTATAGATACTACAGATCCAGCTAATGCCATTACTGGTTTTGACATTGTACGTCAAGGACTAACACTAAGAAATACAACTAGTGCGGCAAGTGGTGTTACAAGTTCAGCACATAGATTCCACGGTACAGCAACAAACGCTGAAAAACTTGGCGGCGTAGCGGCGGCAGATTATGCTCTTGCAGGCGCGGCTAATTTTAGTAGTGTTGTAAGATTTGCAGACGCAGGATTTACAGTTGGTGCGGCAAATGACTTAGCAGTGTTTATTGATGAGTCAGGATCAGGTAATGAAGGTGTTATTGACAATACAGTTGGACAGAAAATTAGATTTAAAGTTAAGTCAAGTGGTGGTGTAACAACAGAACCATTCCATATTCAATCAGGTGGACTTATACCTACAACTACAACAACGTATGATATCGGTGATTCAAACTATAAATGGAGAAACATGTATGCAACTTCATTTAATGGATTGGCAACACAAGCGATTGCATTACAAGTTGGTTCGAATTATAGAACAGGTGACGTAAATCCAACAAACAATACAGTTGCAGTACGTGACTCAAGCGGTAATATTGCCGCAAACGTGTTTAATGGTATTTCAACAAGTGCAAGATATGCTGACTTGGCAGAGAAATATACAACAGCAGAAGAATATCCAGTAGGTACAGCAGTTGCAGTTGACTTTGGTGATGAAAACGAACATGAATGTGTAAGTGCAAAATCAAGCTCAATGCCAATTGGTGTTGTATCAGCAGAACCTGCATACTTAATGAACAGCGATGCCGAAGGCCAAGCAATTGGTTTAAAAGGTCGTTTACCAGTACGTTGCAAAGGCGTTATTAAGAAAGGTGAAGCAGTTTACGCTTGGGAAGATGGAGTATGCTCAGCAGTACAAACTACAGCATTAGTAGGAATAGCTTTAGAATCAAGTACTGACGAGTCAGAAAAACTTATCGAGTGTGTACTTAAAGTATAAGTATTAAGAAGGAAGCATTATGGCAGTAGGCGATACAATTACCGCGGCGCGGTATAACATTATTCAAGCAAGAGTAGCGGCAGTCATTGGACTAGGGTCTGGTGATGAAGGCTATGGACAATCTAGAACTAGTAGTACAGTAGCAGTAGGAGCAACAATTACAGCTCAAGATATGCAAAACTTGTTTACTGACATGACAAAAATTAGATTACACCAAACAGGTTCGGTGCCTGCTGAAATAGCAGTACCAAGTGTAGGTGATACAGTGTTAGATTCAAATACAACTAACAAAGAAGGTTATGCACAATACGAATCATTAAGTACAACATGTCAAAGTGCAAGATTAAGTGCGGCCGCAAGCCAATTAGGCTTACAATCAGGAACATCAAGTGTAAGAAATTCAAATTGGTCAACTGATATTAACCATACATTTACAGTTACATTTGGCGGGTATTCAGTAACTAACGGAGACGGAACAACAACTACAGTAAACGGTGAAAATCATATGCGTGTATTTTTTAATGCAGGCGGAACAATTAATCTAAGCGGATCTATTGGTAGTGGTAACTCAACTATTAACAATGACTGGCGTAATTTGATGAGTAGTGTTGGTACAGTTGTATTTGGTAGAAGCACTACAAGTAATGGATCTACTGGTACTAACTTTGGTTTTGTAAATTTACCTACAGGTTTTACAACAATTTTTAATAAAAATGCATCAGCGTATTCAGCAAACGATTACTTAATTCAAGCAAAGAAGAACGGCAATGTTCTAACTTTTACAGTGACATTCAATGAAGATAAAGTAGCAAATCCAAACTTTGACGAAGCAGTTACAGCAACAACAACTAGTACTGCACAGTTAAAACGTCCTAATAATTCAAGTAGCGTTAATATTACAGCGCCAACTTTCAACAATACAGATAACCTATAAGAGTAAATAGTTATACTATAAAGTAGGAGTATAACTATGGACGAAGCACTGAAGAAGGCGTTAGATTTTTCTAATTTCACCTCTACTCTTAATGCTCAGAAGGCGATCCTTAAAAATAAATGTAAAGATGACTCTGCATTGTACTTCGGCGGAGGAAAGTTTACAGTAACTATGACACTTTTTTCTTTTGTGTCTAGTTTAGTACTTCACAAAATTGAATCAACAATACTAGTTGATGACAACAATACACCTATTCAAGTAGATAATGTTATAGAATTTTTTGATCTTGTAAAAAACAAATATGGAACAGCAACAAACACTTATCTCAACGACTATAAAAAGTTGACAACTAAACGAAGTATAGAAGGTTTAGTAGATGAGTAATGGAGTTCTTTGTTTTGCAAATAACAATGGTAAGATAAACTATATTCTGCAAGCACAAGAATTAGCCAAACGTGTACGCAAATATTTAGACTTACCTACATCAATTGTTACTTCTACACCTTGCCAAGTAGACAAATCATGTTTTGATAAAGTAATTCATTCAGAACATCCTATGGGAAATTTTAAAAGGTACTATGATGGTGCAAGTACCCATGTCAATATTCCTTTTAATAATGCAGGACGAATAAGCAGTTATGATATTTCACCTTATGATCAGACACTAGTATTAGATACTGATGTTATTATATGTAACAGTGATCTAAAAAATGCTTTTGATAGTGTACATGATTTTCAAATTTACAAAGATTGTATAGATCTCACAAATTGGAGAATACATAAAGAATTTAATTACATTAACGATAAAGGTATTCCGTTTTATTGGGCAACAGTTTTTTGTTTTAGGAAAACAAAGCAAACAAAAATATTTTTTGAGTTAATGAAACATATAAAGCAAGAATGGACACATTATAGTAATGTATTTGAATTAGGATCAAGAAATTTTCGGAATGATCATATTTTTAGTATTGCTATTCATATAATGAATGGATTTTTAGATAGTGATTGGGCAAAGACTTTACCAGGGTCTCTTTACTATACATTAGATAGAGATATATTACACAAGATTGATAAATCTAAACTTGTATTTTTGTTAGAAAAAGAAAATTTACACGACGAGTACATTTTGTCTGCAACTAACAATATGAATGTACATGTAATGAATAAGTTTAGTTTAGAGAGATTGTTAAATGTCTAAAGGTTATCTATTAGTAGCAATGGGCGATGATTATATTAAACAAGCATGCTTATGTGCTTTAAGTATTAAAAAGACACAAACATTATCTAATGTTTCTATTATGACAAGTGATGTTGTTCCTGATAATTATAAAAATTTGTTTGACCAAATAATTGAAATACCTTGGTGGACCCCTGATAGAAGTTTTTACGGACCAGAGCATCGCTGGAAAGTTTTCCATATTACTCCTTATGAAGAAACTATTGTGTTAGATACAGATACAATATTTTTAAATAATGTAGATTATATTTGGAATAGTTTACAAGGTTATAGTGTTGGCTTTTTAACTGATGTAAAAACGTATAGAGGAACCACAGTAACAGATAATTTTTATAGGCAAGTATTTGTTAAAAATAATCTGCCAAATATTTACAATGCATTTCATTATTTTAAAAAAGATGATATTGCATTAGATTACTATAAACACTTAGAATTAGTTTGTAAGAATAGCAAACAATTTTATAACATACATTTGAAAAAATTAAAACCTAAAGTTACAAGCATGGATGTTAATCATGCTATTGCTATTTTAAATAGTAATTTACAAACATACGAAATAAATTCTTTGAACTTTGTACATATGAAGTCAAAAGTTCAAGGTTGGGAAGAATCAAACGTATCTTGGGTGCATGATATTCCTTTTTATTTTGATAACGAACATAATCTTAAGATAGGTAACTATCGACAATCAGGTGTTTTCCATTATGTTGATCACAAGTTTTGTAATGAAGTTATAGGAAAATACCATGCATAGTATAAAAGTTGAAACAAAACAGTATGTGTGCTTTGATTCTAAAACAGGAGAAATTTTTTCTATAGGACCAAGCCAAGAACCCGAATACGAATATATAGAAGTTACTGAAGAAGAAATAGAGCCTATACAAACATACAAAGAAAGAATGGAAGATTACAAAGTTATTTTCAATTCTGTTTCTAAAAAGTTTGAATTAAGAAAGCTGGCAAATTTAGAAATAGAAAGTAATTTTGTATTACATCAAATACAAGAAAAAACTACAGATCCTTACTATGACATAGTGTTTACGGTTGACAAACAAAGAGATTTATGCTATATTAGTACAATCGATAGTCTATCTAATGTAAATTTTGATACAAGCATTATGTTTAGTATCACTAAAAAAGATGATCCGCATTTTTTAATCAAATCTGTAGATTACAAAGTCGGAGAAGAAACAGAATTTAGTATGAAGGCAGATAGCTCATACAGTATATACACAAATAGTAATTCACTAAGATGTGTATACGAGGAGATACAATGAAGTTAAAAATTGCAGAACTTGATATAATTTATTTAAGTTATGACGAACCTAATGCAGAAAAAAATTATGCAGACTTATTAAGTAAAGTACCTTGGGCAAAACGTGTACACGGAATAAAAGGTTCAGATGCCGCACACAAGGCATGTGCTGAATTAAGTGAAACTGATAGATTTATTACAGTAGATGGTGACAATACTATACGTCAAGATTTTATTAACCAAGTATTAGACTTTGACGAATCCAAAGATCTTAAAAATTGTGTTATTAGTTGGTGCGGTAAAAATGCTATTAATGGACTAGTATACGGTAACGGAGGATTAAAATGCTGGCCTAAAGAATACGTGTTGAATATGAAAACACATGAAAATGCTGATGACAGCAACATACATGCAAAGATTGATTTTTGTTGGGACGCACAGTATATACAACAGAATAGTTGTTATTCAGATGTACATAATAATGAAACTCCGCAACAAGCCTGGCGAGCAGGCTTCAGAGAAGGTGTAAAACTAGCCACTGACCGAGGAGCTAAAATTGCTAAAGAAGAATTTATTAAAGGACATGCAAAAAATTTAAACATGCTGTATATTTGGATGATGGTTGGTTCAGATGTTACAAACGGAAACTGGGCAATATTAGGTGCTAGAGAAGGACTAGCCATGACTATGTTAACTGATTGGGATTATGTAAACGTAAGAGATTTTGAACATTTAAATGAAATGTGGGCTGGCAGAGATGAAATGCCTGCTGATGTATTGCACGATGAAATTTTTAATTATGGAAGCGACTTAGTCAACCAATTAGAGATACCTATCGCAGTACAACCTCTTAACGAAGAACAAAGTTATTTTTTTAAAACAGTAAACAATAATTATGGTAGGAATAATGCGTCCGCAAACAGTTGAAGTTAAGGAAAAACTAGATGCTGTTGGTTGTGGCTTTTGTCTTGCTAAGTGGACACAAGTAACAATTCACTTAGGCTCTGGACTTACACACAGTTGTCATCACGTCAAAGCACACCCTATTGATTTAAACGAACTTGCAGAAAATCCTGGTACTTTACATAACACTGGATTTAAAAAGAACGTAAGAAAACAGATGCTTAACAACGAGCGTCCACATGAATGTGACTATTGCTGGCGTATTGAAGATAATACAGACGAATATAGTGATAGAGTTTTTAAAAGTAGCGACCCGTACAGTTGGTCTGATTTTGATACTATATCTAAGATGACTGGTGATGAAAACTTTTATCCTCGTTATGTTGAAGTAAGTTTTAGTAATGTTTGTAACTTTAAGTGTGGATATTGTGGTCCTGCATTTAGTAGTAAGTGGGGCGACGAAATTAAAGAACACGGTCCATACACATTTAGTATGATTAATTGGAAATACAATCAGCCAGATGAATATCAAAAGCAAATTCCGCAAAGAGAAACTAATCCGTATATTGATGCATTTTGGAAATGGTTTCCAGAAGCAGTAAAACATATGCATACTTTCCGTATTACAGGAGGAGAGCCTCTAATGAGTAAGCATACAAACAAGGTAATAGAGTATTTGATTAAAAATCCTCAGCCTGAGTTAGAGTTTGCAATAAACACAAATGCATGCCCTCCAGGAAATACGCAATGGCAGGAATTTGTAGATAAGATTAAAGCCTTAGAAGATAATAATTGTATTAAACGATTTGTTCTATTTGTAAGTGCTGAAGGCAAAGGAGCTCAACAAGAATATAATAGACATGGTATGAATTGGACAATGTTTGCAAACAATGTAAAGTATTACTTGAAGCAGACAACAGGTAGTTGTGTCTTTATGAGTGCATTTAATGTATTAAGTATTCCTACGTTTTTACCTTTTTTAGAATATGTTGCTAGACTTAAAGGTGGCTACGATAACACTGTCAGAGTAGATATACCTTATGTTAGAAATCCAGGATTTTTAGATGCTAAAATTGCTACAAATGATTTAATTGAAGAATATCTGCATCCTTGCGTTTCTTATATGGAATCAAAGAAGTTTAGTAATAAAGAAATAACACAAATGAAACGTATTATACAAGATTTAAATATAAGACAGAATAATCCTAATTTTGAAAAAGAAACAACCGAAGGCAGGAGAATGTTTTATGAATGGGTACAAGAATACGACAAAAGACGAGGCACTGACTTTGTGAAGACTTTTCCACAAATGAATAATTTTTTACAGGACTGTAAAGCATGTATGATATAGTCTTTATAAGTTATAACGAACCAAATGCCCGTCAAAATTTTGACGATTTGTACAGTAGATTTAACACTATTGGTGTATTTGGTGATAGAGTAAAGCATGTTTCTAATGTAAAAGGCATACATAATGCACATATTGAAGCGGCCAAACTAGTAAACACAGATTACTTTTTTGTAGTAGATGGAGATGCACAAATTTTAGACAGTTTTGTTTTTGATTATACTGTTCCTAATCTTGTTGATGATGTTGTGCATGTTTATCACAGTAAGAATCCTATTAACGATTTAACATATGGTTATGGTGGTGTAAAATTATTACCAACTAAACTTACAAAGAACATGGATATAACAACTACTGATATGACTACAAGTATTAGTAATAAATTTAAAGTAATAAATGAAGTAAGTAATATTACAGCATTTGATACAGACGAATTTAGCACATGGAAAAGTGCATTTAGAGAATGTGCAAAGTTAAGCAGTAAAGTAATTGATAGACAAGATGAAGGAGAAACAAATGAAAGACTCAAAATATGGACTACTAAGGCTAATGGAAGATTTTGTGAGTATGCGATTCGAGGTGCTAGGGCTGGTATGGAGTTTGGCCTTTCTAGCGGGACTGACCTTCGGCTAATAAATGACTTTGATTGGTTAAAGGAAAAATTCAATGCTTAATATTGTTGTTACAAGTAAACCTGTAGATGGACTTTTTTATTATAGTTATGAATACTGTTCTCTTTTAAATAGTTTAGGAATAAAAGCGAGAGTGATTGTAATTACACATAGGAATTTTACTCAACAAGATTACCTAGATGTTTTAAAGTACAAATACATACATCAACATAATGTTTTGTTTAACTCATTAGACGGTTGGACAGGTGATGCTACATTAATTATGGGCAGAAGTATGATGACATTAAGCTATCAAGATTTTGATAGTTATACAATGCAACAGCAAATGATCTTACGTACTTTGTTTGCAGGTAATGTAATTAGTGTATACTCAGAAAATCATCCTGCGAAATATCCACTAGCAGTTGAATTTTACCAACCTGAGAAAATTGTGGACTTATGTGATACAGAAGTATATCCTAATGGTGTAGGAATACATTTTGAGAAAACAATTAATTTTGACATATACAAAAAGCACAAAGACAATATACAATTCAAGCATTTATTTTTAGGCACTAATGACAAGTATTATGCAACAATAGAAAAAATAATTGATCAATATCCAGATCATGGTATTTTAACATATGATGCTGATTACATAAATCCTAAAAATAATAACATATTTGTTCCTGTAAAAAATCTAATGAGTTTGTTTGAAACATACGTATATACA